>ERZ894226.1429-NODE-1429-length-9454-cov-5.577189_pt1 | contig 9454 bp, 10 predicted proteins | sample MGYA00380294_ERZ894226 | MGnify/ENA primary metagenome ERZ894226 (study PRJEB32331, sample SAMN06328434) | human gut metagenome | biome: human gut microbiome; feature: stool | host: Homo sapiens | collected 2014-10-29 ... | reverse complement strand
TCCTGAAGATTTGCCTGCAGTTCCTCGGCGTCGACCCCGCTTACACCTACATTGCACAGGGCCTTGTCATCGTCATCGCCGTTGCCCTTGACCTGCGCAAGTACCTGGCCAAGAAGTAATATGGAAGAAGAAAAAACCACCTCTGAAACGCAAAAGTCCGATTCCCGCCCGGATCGCAGCCAACTGAATGCCTTTGAGAATTTCTATGAGAAGTTCCGCAAAGTGCCGCTGAAATACATTGATGTCTTTATCGGCGTCTGTGTTGCCGCACTGGTCATCGTTGTGCTGGTCGGGATACTGAAAAGCAAGGGAATATTGTAAAAAGCGTGCCTCCCACAGAAACGCTCTGTGGGAGGCACGTCTTTTATTTTACCGCTCAGGGGCCGGGCATACCCGGCCCACGGCCTTGCGGAAGGCAGCCGCCCTGCATCGCAGACCCTCCGGGAAAACCGTAGGAGAGGGATTCATCCCTCCCCTACAAACCGGCCCGGAAGCAGGCATCACTTTTTAACAATTTTTTTCTTCTTCCGCACGCTGTACCCAAAGCTGCCCAGCTTTCTTCCCAGCGCCAGATAATCCCCGTGGCTGTAGACGATCAGCTTCGCCTTGTTCAGGCACAGCTTGCCGCTCTCGTCCAGCAGCCGCTCGTCCACATCCACAGCGACGCACTCGGCCAGAAACAAATCATGCGAACCCAGCGGAATGACCTGCGTGACCTTGCACTCCAGATTCACAGGGCTTTCCTCCACCAACACCGTGCCGACCTTGGCCGCGGGGACAGCGGTCAGGTGCATGGCGGAAAACTTGTCCACGTCGCGCCCGCTCCTGACACCGCACCAGTCGATGGCGCGGACAAGGCTCTCGGTGGGCAGGTTCACGACGAACTCGCCGCTTTCCTTAATTAGATGGTGGCTGTACCGCTCGGGCCGCACGCTGATGGACAGCATCGGCGGCTGGGTGCAGATCGTGCCGGTCCAGCCCACCGTGATAAGGTTCGGCTTCTCCGGAGCCCCGCAGCTGACCAGTACGGGCGGCTCCGGGTTCAGCAGGGTAGACCCCTTCCATACCTGTCGGCTCATTGCGCATCCTCCTTGATTTCACCAAAGTTTGGCGTTGCATCGCTGATAATATACCGCGGGCGGTGCTTGGATTCCAGATAAATTTTACCGATGTACTCCCCGATAACGCCCAGACAGATCAGCTGCACGCCCGACACAAAGCAGATGATGCTCGTCATCGACGCCCAACCGGACACGGTCAGGCCGAGCGCGGCCTCGATGACGGCCCACAGCACGCCGATAAAGCTGACGAGCGCCACAAACACGCCGAAGCCTGTGATGAATCGGATGGGTTTGATGGACAGGCTTGTGATGCCGTCAAACGCCAGCGCCAGCATTTTGGACAGAGGATAGTGGCTCTCGCCTGCCATGCGCTCATGCCGCTCGTAGGTCACGCAGGTGGACTTGAAGCCGACCAGCGGCACCATGCCGCGCAGGAACAGGTTGACCTCCCTGAACCGGGCAAACTCCTCCAGCACGAGGGCGCTCATCAGGCGGTAGTCCGCGTGGTTGAACACGACCTCCGCGCCCATGGCGTTGAGGATTTTATAGAAGCTCTCCGCGGTAAAGCGTTTAAAAAACGTGTCTGTCTCGCGCTTGCTGCGCACGCCGTACACGACGTCGCAGCCGTCGCGGTAGGCGTCCACCATGGCGTCCATCGCGTTGATGTCGTCCTGCCCGTCGCAGTCGATGGAAATCGTAATGTCGCAGCGGCTTTTGGCTTCCATCAGGCCCGCCAGTACGGCGTTCTGGTGGCCGCGGTTGCGGCTCTGGCAGATGCCTGCATAGTGCGGGTCACGCGCAGCCAGGTCACAGATAATTTCCCACGTCCGGTCCTTCGAGCCGTCGTTCACAAACAGCACGCGGCTTTCCGGGCTGATCTTGCCCGCCGCGGCCAGGTCGGCGAGCTTCTGTAAAAACATCGGCGCAGTGATGGGTAAAACCTCCTGCTCATTGTAGCAGGGGATGACGATGTACAAAATCGGGTCGGTACGGTTGTTCATACAAATAACCTCAATATGTTAAAATTGCGGGCAGGCGGCGTGCAGCCGCTCGGGGTCGGGCAGCTTAAAGCTGCCGCGGAACAGCTCGATCAGCCCCTCCTCCTGCATCCGGCTCAGCTCGCGGGAGAGCGCGCTGCGGTCACAGTTCAAAAACGCGGCCAGCTCAGTGCGGGTCATGGCGGTGGAAAACGTATCCGCGCCGCACCGCTCGCGCTGTTCCAGCAGCCACATGCAGATGCGCCCGCGCAGGCTCTTGCAGCAAATCAGCTCCAAACGGCGGTCCAGCGCAAAATATTTGTCGCTGATGGTCTCCAGCCAATTCTGCAGCAGCTTCAGGTGTGCGCTGTGCAGCGCGGCGCAGGGGCGCAGCAGTGCCTCGCAGGGAAGATACAGTGCCAGACAGGCCTCAGCGGCGGAGACATTGACGGGGCTGCGGCTGCGCCCGCCCGCCAGCACGTCGGCAAAGACGCCGCCCGGCCCCATACGGGCCATGACGACGGTAGAGCCGTCGGCCAGCGGTTTGCTTGCCGTGATAGCACCTTCCAGCACAAGGCCGACTTCGTGGGTCTCGTAGCCCGCCATCAGCAGCAGCTCACCTTTGGCGTAGCGGCGCACCCGCGGCGCAAAGCAGGCCATCAGCGTGTCCAGCTCGGCGTCCGTCATGCCGCGCAAAAGGCTTGTGCGGCGCATCGTTTCGTAGTAGGGTGTGTAGTCCATACAGCTCCTTGCAAACGGTTGAAAAGGGTATCTGTTGCACGGGCAACAGACAATTCACATTTATTATAGTATAGTAGGGCCGCAAAAGCAACAAGGAGGATAAGATTTTTATGAAACTGAAACGCATTTTCGCCGCTGTAACGGCGTTTGCTTTGTGCGCCTCTCTGGCAGGCTGCGGCGCGGCTGCGACTGTGAGCGAGTCTGGCGCAGAATCTGCCGCTGAATCCGCCGTCGAGGCAACCCCCGCCGTCACCGAGGCCCCCGCTACTGAAGAAACCGCCGACGCATCCGAGGCCGCCCTGCGCATCGCGGGCCTGAAGGGCCCCACGACGATGGGCCTCGTCAACCTGATGAGCGACGAGGTCGCCTCCAACTACAACTTCACGATGTACGGCGCTGCCGATGAAATCGTGCCGCTGCTGGTCAAGGGAGACTTGGACGCCGCCGCTGTGCCCGCCAACCTCGCCGCCACGCTCTACAACAAGACGAACGGTGCAGTGGAAGTTGCCTGCATCAACACGCTGGGCGTGCTCTACATCGTCGAGAACGGAGAGACCGTCAACTCTGTCGGGGATCTGAAGGGCCAGACCATCGTCACCACCGGCAAGGGCGCTACCCCCGAGTACGTTCTGCGCTACGTCCTGACCGAGAACGACGTTGACCCCGACAGCGACGTTACCATCGAGTATTGCAGCGAGGCCACCGAGGCCCTGAGCAAGGTCCAGGCGGGCGAAGCCACCATCGCCATGCTGCCTCAGCCCTTCGTCACCAGCGCCATGTCCCAGGTCGAGGGTCTGCGCGTTGCGCTTGACATGAACGAGGAATGGCAGAAGGTCGCCGGCTCCAAGCTGGTCACCGGCGTTCTGGTCGTCCGCAAGGATGCCGTTGAGAACGACCCTGAGGCTTTTGCCGCCTTCATGGATGGCTATGCCGCCAGCGTCGAGGCCGCAAACTCTGACCTCGAGGGCACCGCAGCCCTCTGCGAGCAGTACGGCGTTGTCGCCAAGGCTGCGCTGGCCCAGAAGGCCCTGCCGCAGTGCAACATTGTTTTTGAGACCGGCGACGAGATGAAGACCGACCTCGAGACCTATTTCAAGGTTCTGTACGCCGCCGACCCCGCCAGCGTGGGCGGCGCCCTGCCTGCCGACGACTTCTACTATGCAGGTTAAATCCTCCCGCAGAGGCCGATGCTCGCATCGACCCGTCGCTGCTGCTGTGGGCGGATGCAAGCATCCGCCCCAGCAAACGCCGCTGTGGCAAAAGGCTGCCGCCATCCTTGTGTGGATTCTGATTTGGCAGCTTGCCGCCATGGGGCTGGGACACGGCGGGCTGTTTCTGGCTACGCCCCTGCAGACACTGGGGGCGCTGGCACAGCTGGCACCCACAGCTGCATTCTGGCAGCGCATCGTGTTCAGTGCGCTGCGCATAATGGCGGGCTTCCTGCTGGCAGCAGCAGGGGGCCTGCTTCTTGGCGCAGCGGGCGCACGTTGGCACTGGGTACGGGTGTTCATGGACCCTGCCATGCAGCTGATCCGCGCCATGCCCGTCGCCAGCTTTGTCATTCTGGCGCTGCTCTGGGTGCGCAGTGCGAACCTGTCGGTCATCGTCAGCTTTACCCATGTGCTGCCCGTCGTCTATGCGGGCGTGCTGGGCGGCATTGCCGACACCGACCCGAAGCTGCTGGAAATGGCGAAGGTCTACCGCCTGCCGCTCACCGCGCGGCTGCGGTACATCTGGCTGCCCGGCATCTTCCCGTCCTTCTGCGAGAGCTGCATCGCCGCCATGGGCATGTGCTGGAAGAGCGGCGTCTCCGCCGAGGTCATCGGTCTGCCGGACCACAGCGTGGGCGACGCGCTCTACCGCGCGAAGATCACCCTGTCCACGCCGGATGTGTTCGCGTGGACGCTCGTCATCGTGCTGCTGTCGGCGGCGCTGTCCGCGGCATCGGCGGCCCTGCTGCGCACGGCCAAGACACGTCTTTGCGGGGAGGTGCGCGTGTGAGCATTGTGATAACCGATCTCTGCAAAAGCTTCGGCAGTACGCCGGTTTTGCAGCGCTTTACCTGGACGGTGGAACGCCCCATGGTGCTGATGGGCCGCTCCGGCTGCGGCAAGACCACGCTGCTGCGCATCCTGCTGGGACTGGAGTCCGCGGACTCCGGCACAGTGACCGGCGTCGAAACGCCCGCCGCCGTCTTTCAGGAGGATCGCCTCTGCCCGCAGCTGACCGCCGCCGCCAACCTGACGCTGACCGGCCACGGCCTGACGCCGCAGGATGCCGAGCGTGAGCTGCGCACCCTTGGCTTTACGGATGCCGAGCTGGCGCTGCCTGCGGCGCGGCTCTCCGGCGGGCAGAAGCGCCGTGCCGCTCTGCTGCGCGCGCTGCTCTGCCGCGATGCGAAAACGCTCTTGCTGGACGAGCCCTTCACCGGCATGGACGCCGAGCTTGTCGAGGACGCCGTCGCCGCCACAAAACGGCTGGCGGGGGAGCGCCCCACGATCCTCGTCACCCATGACCGCACCGCCGCCGACCTGCTCGGCTGGCCGGTGAGAGAAGTATAAAAGTACAAAAAACGCACACGCGGAAATTTTCCGCGTGTGCGTTTTTTGCTGAGCCAAAAGACTTCCCCCCCTCGGGGGAAGCTGTCACCGCAGGTGACTGATGAGGGCGGACTCTCCCGCGGCAGCCCGTTACCGGGCAATTCCGGCAGCTCTGCCCTCATCCGGCCCTTGCGGGCCACCTTCCCCCTGGAGGGGAAGCCTTTGCTTACATCAATTCCTCCAATATCGCATTCTGCACGACCATCCCGGCGGGAGTCAGGCGGAACACCTCTCCGTCCCACACGGCGTACCCGTGCCCGACGCACTGCCGCATAAAGACGCGCTGTGCCGCCGTAAACCGTCCGCCTCGGCGTTCATACGCAGGGATGTTCAGCCCGCTGACCAGCCGTAGCTGCATCAACAGATAATCCTCCGACGTGCAGTCGCCCTCGCGCTGCTCGGCCACGGTACCCGCGATAAATCCCTGCACGTCGTCGGGCCAGAACCGCCGCACATTGCCCACACAGCTGTGGGCGGCAGGGCCGACGCCCCAATAATCGCTGCAGTTCCAGTACAAAAGATTGTGCCGCCCCTCGTGGCCCGGGCGGGCAAAGTTGCTGATCTCATACTGCCGGTAGCCTGCGGCCTCGAGCTGCTGCACGGCATACAGGTAAAAATCTGCCGCCGCGTCGCCGTCGGGCAGACCCGCGGGCGGATTGCGGTAAAACGCCGTGCCGGGCTCTACCTTTAATAAATAGGCCGAAATATGCGTGCAGCCGCCGTCCCGCAGCAGGGCCAGCGTGCGGTCGAATTCAGCGTTTGTGTACTCCGGCAGCGCCAGCATGATGTCGCCGCAAATTTCAGGAAAGCCCGCCTCCCGCGCCCATGCCAGTGCCTGCGCGGCCCCGGCGGCGGTGTGGGTGCGGCCCAACCGGCGCAGCTGCGCGTCGTCGGCGCTCTGCACGCCAAAGCTGATGCGGGTCACGCCTGCTGCCCGGAAGCCCCGCAGCGTCTCCGGTGTGACAACATCGGGGTTGGCCTCCAGCGTGATCTCCGCGCCGGGCAGGGGATTGGCAGCCTCGATCAAAGCCGCCGCCTGCGCGGGCACCAACAGTGCCGGGGTGCCGCCGCCAAAGTACAGCGTGTCGGGGCGGCGGGTGTTTTTCGCCAGTTCCCGCAGCAGTGCGTCCACGTAGCTCTGCGGCACGCCGCGCGCACCGGGGGCTGAATAAAAATCGCAGTAGCGACATTTTGCCTTGCAGTAGGGAATGTGCAGATAGATGCCGAACGGTGTTGCTTCAGACATGGTGTACCTTATGCTTCCGGGATGCCGTCCTTGAAGAAGCACAGCATCTGATTTTCAAAAAAGTTGACGCGCTCATGCACGTATTTGGGGTAGAGCTTCCACTGCTTAGGACAGGTCAGGCGGTTGTAAATCGCGGCCTGACCCTTGGGCGGGGCGTACTCGTCCATCAGACAGGTGCCCAGCAGCACCTCGGCACGGCAGAGCGGTGCGAAATTCGCTGCATCCAACTCGTCGTATCCGGGCAGACCAAGGCCGGCGAAATCTCCCGGCAGCGGATTCAGCGCTGCGCAGCGGGACACTGCAGGGCAGAGCGACGCTGCCAGCAGCGCCAGTCCGCCGCCGAAGCCCTCGCCAAACGTGTACACGCGGCCTGTATCCGCCCACGGCAGCGCCAGCGCGGCCTTTGCCACGGCCAGCGCGTTGAGATAGCGCTGGCGGAACGCCGCCTGTGCGGGCTGCACCTTCCAATCCTCCCGGAACGGCTCGGCCTCCGGCGCGACAACGCCGAAGCCCAGCGCCAGAAACCGCGTTATATGGTGCCAGCCGCGCACGCCGCGGTTCAGATCGTGGTACATCAGCAGCAGCGGATGCACTCCGTCTGCGGCGGGGCGGATGACCCGGGCCGTGACGCTGCGCCCGTCAAAGGCGACGGTCAGCCGCTCATACACGCCGCAGGGGTTGCCGAACGCGACGGGCGCACAGCTTACCGCGGGGTGCAGTGCCGCCGCAGTCTCCTGCCAGCGCTGCGCAAAATCAGCGGGGGCCTGTGCCTGCCCGGTGTAGCTGCGCAAAAATGCCTTTTGCTCTGTGATGGTCATAGCACAGCCTCCTTGCTGGTGAAAAAGTCCAGCAGCATATCGTCAAATTCCGGGATCTCCTCATGCCCGTACCCGGGGAAGAGATACCGCTTCTTGGCGCAGTGCAGATTGTTGTACACGGCGCACTGGGTCTGCGGCGGGCAGATAACGTCATCCAATCCCGTGCCGAACAGCACCGGGCAGCGGACCATCGGCGCAAAGTTTTTGCTGTCAATGTAGCCCAACTGGCGGAACCACCGGTCCTGCTGGTGCTCGTCGGCGTCAAACCAGCGGGCGTAGTAGCGCAGCCCCTCATAGGCAATCTCGTCCGCGCCAAGGTCCCACACGAGCTTGAAATCGCTCAAAAACGGGTAGAGGATGGCCGCGCGGTCAATAAGCTTCGGGTTCAGTGCCGCACAGGCCAGGCCCAGCCCGCCGCCCTGCGAACCGCCATTGACAAAGACACGGCTCGTGTCGATGCCGTCCAGCTCCCGCACCAGGCGGCAGAGGATGCGGATGTTCTGGTGCAGCCGCACATAGTACATCCGCTCCGGCGGGCCGTCCAGCCCGGCAATGATATGCCCGGACACGGTGGTGCCCAAAAAGCCGCCGACATCCTCACTGTAGCCGGCCTGACCGGGGCAGTCCATGGCGATCAGCGCCATGCCCATGCCCGCGAACGACGCCTGTTCGGCAAAGCTGCGGGATGCGCCGGGGTAGCCGTGAAACTGCAGAACCAGCGGCATCGGCTCGCTCCGGCGCGGGCGTAAAAACTTTGCGTAAAGGCGTGCGCCCTCCATGCCGGTGAACCACAGGTCCAGAAACTCGCAGCTGCCCCAGCTCGGGACCTCCTGCGCCTGGGTGACGGTGTAGTGCAGCGGCACCGCGTCAGCCTCGGCCATTCGCGCCTGCCAGAAGCTCTCAAAATCGTCGGGGCGCGGGGTGGCACCGTAGTAACCGCCCAAGGCCTCGATTTCGGCTGCTGTCATAAAAATCACATCCCTTTATATAAATGTAAACGGAAAGCATTATTTGCTATTATAGCACGGAAAGCACTGCCTGACTATAGTTTTAAAAAGAAGTAAATTTCACAATTTCTTGATGATTTACGGTGAAAAGCACGCTATAATACTGCTTAGAGAAAGGGGATTGCAACTATGAATCGCAATTATTCTGATATTTCGTATGCGGAAAGCCCCTTTGGTACGCTTTCCGAGTTTATGTCCAAGACCTTCGGCTGGATGTTTGCCGGTCTGCTGGTCACGTTCCTGGTCGGCATCGGCGCAGTGACGACGGGGCTGATCTACCCGCTCATCACCTCGGGCCTGTTCATCCTGACCTCCATCGCGGAGCTGGTGCTGGTGTTCGTGCTGTCGGCCCGGGTGCAGACGCTGCAGCCGTCCACGGCCACGGGCATCTTCTTCGCCTACGCGGTGCTCAACGGCCTGAATCTGAGCTCCATCTTCCTCGTGTATGACTTCGGCAGCCTGATTTTGGCGTTCCTCGTCGGTGCGGTCTACTTCGGCGTTATGGCGGTGTACGGCAACGTCACCAACCGTGACCTGACCGGCTGGGGCCCCAAGCTCATGGGCGGTCTGGTTGCCCTGATCGTCTGCGGCCTGGTGGGCGGGCTGTTCAGCCTGTTCGGCTTTGGCTTCGGCATCATGGACCTTGTGCTCTGCGCCGTCGGTCTGCTGATCTTCATGGGCTTGACCGCCTATGACACCCAGATGCTGAAATACTACTACTCCTACTTCGGCGGCGACGCGGCCATGCTGCACAAGTCCTCCATCATCGGTGCGCTGAACCTCTACCTTGATTTCATCAACATCTTCCTGTATATCCTGCGTATGCTGGGCCGCAGAAGCAACGATTAAAAAATCCTAAAATAATTTCAAAAAACCGCTTGACATTTGAAAAACGGTTTGCTATAATAAATAGCGTCGTCAGGAGCGCACGAAACACAAACGCTTCGAAGCGACGCCAGCTATGGGGGATTAGCTCAGCTGGGAGAGCGCTTGCATGGCATGCA
>ERZ894226.1420-NODE-1420-length-9524-cov-4.297603_pt1 | contig 9524 bp, 8 predicted proteins | sample MGYA00380294_ERZ894226 | MGnify/ENA primary metagenome ERZ894226 (study PRJEB32331, sample SAMN06328434) | human gut metagenome | biome: human gut microbiome; feature: stool | host: Homo sapiens | collected 2014-10-29 ... | reverse complement strand
CGGATGTAATCGACCAGCACCGGCATGGCGATGAGATGATCGACCGGGCCGTCAAAGAAGCCTTGCGACTGCGCCGCATGCAGATCGACGCTCATGATGCGGTCGGCGCCTGCGGTCTTGAGCAGGTCAAACACCAGACGGCAGGAGATGGGCTCGCGGCCGCGGTGCTTCTTATCCTGACGGGAATAGCCCAGCAGCGGGCAGACCGCGGTGATGGAACGCGCGGAAGCACGCTTCAACGCATCGATCATGATGAGCTGTTCCATGATGGCCTGGTTGACCGGATTGGAATGGCTCTGCAGTACGAACACGTCCGCGCCTCGCACGGATTCGGTGTAGCGCACGTACATTTCGCCGTTCGCAAAATCGTATGCTGTGGTTTCCAGAACATCAATGCCGAGCTGTTCGGCGACTTCCGCCGCCAGCTTCGGGTGTGCTCTGCCTGTGACAAGGATAAGGTTCTTATCCGGCTTTCCTTCAAGGATTGCGCTCACCGTGTCTCCAAACGTCTGTTCTAGCGAAGTGGATGTGACCCATACTAACCGGCCGCGCAGACCTCACCGACCCCGTGTGTTCGGGGGGGGCATGCGGACGGCCCCATCCATCTTCTATCGGTATAGGCCGTGTTTGCCGATGTATTGCACCACGCCATCGGGTACGAGATACCAGACGGGTTCGCCATGTTCGGCGCGGCGACGCACATCCGTGGAGGAAATCGCCAATGCGGGAATCTCCAGCGTATCCACCTTGCCTTCAGGTAATTTCACGCCGTCCGGCGAGGAATAACCGGGACGTGTCACGGCCACGAAATGCGCCAGCTCCCACATCTTGTTGGCGTCCTTCCATTGCATGATCTCCGCCACGGCGTCGGCACCGGTGATGAAGAACAGTTCCGCATCGGGATACTGGGCGCGGATGTCACGCAGGGTGTCGATGGTGTAGGTGACGCCGGGACGGTCGATGTCCACGCGCGACACGGTGAATTTCGGATTCGACGCGGTGGCGATGACCGTCATAAGGTACCGGTCCTCCGCATTGGTGACCTTCTTGTCCAACTTGAACACCGGCCGTCCGGTCGGCACGAAGATCACCTCGTCGAGGTCGTACACCCAGGACACTTCGGAGGCTGCGACCAAATGGCCGTTATGGATCGGATCGAAAGTGCCGCCCATGATGCCGATGCGCAACCGGTTGTGCCAGTTGCCTCGTGCGGACCTGCGTCCGGTGGTCACGGCTGATTGCGGCCGGTCTACGGATAGTTCCGACATGCGTCGTTCCGGCTCGACCACGTAGCTGACGGTCAGTTCGGGATCGGCCTCCGCAGATTCCGGCCGCATGCGTTTTGGTCCGGTCATGCGGACGCTCCGCTCTTTTGCGCGCCATCGGCCTGCTGTTCGGCCTGTTTCTCGGCCTGCTGCTCTTTGTCCGCGTCGGCGGTTTCCTGCTCGATGCTGTCCGCGGTCGGTGAGGCGTTGTCGGGATCGATCTTGTCCATATCCTCATCCCACTCGTCCTGCACGACGCGCCTGATCTCGGCGAATGTCGGCAGCGGGAAATCCGGCTGGTATATACTGCGGATTCCGGCAACGCGCTCGGTGACACGAATCAGCGTGTCGGTCATGCCGACGATGTCATGATCTCGTTCCATCGCGCTGAACTTGGCGATGTGCTGTTCCATGACCCGCATCTGCTCGTCGATATCGTCAAGCTGGGCGGCATCGGGAGTGATGACGTCCGAAGCGTCGGTTTCGGGCCAGCCGATCAACACCGCGTCGGCGTATTCGAGCGAGGCGCGTTCGTCCGCGGACGCAATACCGTCTTCGACCTGCACAAGGAACACATACCGCACGATGCTCAATCGTTCGGATGCCAATCGCAATCTGAGCATTGGGTCGGTCAAGTCCGCGTTCCATGGGTTCTTGTTGTCCTGCATGGTGTGCTGCATATTGTCCTGCATGACTTCGTCGCTCATTCTCTCACCTGTCCTGTTCCGTAGCCAATCCATTTGGTCGTGGTCATCTCGCGCAGCCCCATCGGACCGCGCGCATGCATCTTCTGTGTGGAGATGCCAAGTTCCGCGCCGAATCCGAACACGCCGCCATCGGTGAAACGTGTGGAGGCGTTGACCATCACCACCGCCGAGTCGATGCGGGCGGTGAATTCCTCGATGGCCGAATAGTCTTCGGCGATGATGGATTCGGTGTGCCCGGTGGAGTGACGGTTGATATGCGCGATGGCCTCGTCAAGCGAGTCGACCACCTTGATGCCGATTTTGAGTGCCAGATATTCAGTGTCCCAATCCTCGTCGGCGGCATGCACGAGTTGCGCATTTGCGATTCCGGCATGTTCGATGATGCCATACGCGCGTTCGTCGGCATGCATTTCGACTCCCGCTGCGGCGAGCGCTGCCGCGGCTTTCGGCAGGAAGCTTTCGGCGATGTCTTTGTGGACGAGGAGTTTTTCGGTGGCGTTGCATACGCCGACGCGTTGGGTTTTGGCGTTGATGAGGATGGGGATGGCTTTGTCGGGGTTGCCGGTGCGGTCGACGTAGATGTGCACGTTGCCGGCTCCGGTTTCGATGACGGGGACTTTGGAGTTGCGTACCACGGCTTGGATGAGTCCCGCTCCCCCGCGTGGGATGAGCACGTCGATGTGGCCGCGTGCTTCCATCATGGCGGTGGCGCCGTCGCGTCCGTATTGGTCTACGGTGGCGATCATGTTGTGGTCGTATCCGTGTTTGGTGAGTACGTCGGCGATGACGGCGAGTGTTGCCGCGTTGGTGTGTTCGGCCGCGTGTCCGCCGCGCAGCAGGACGGCGTTGCCGGATTTGATGCATAGGGAGGCCACGTCGACGGTGACGTTGGGACGTGCTTCGTAGATCATGCCGAGCACTCCGATGGGGACGCGTACCTGCTGCAGACGTAGGCCGTTTTCCAGATGGTATCCGCGTACGATTTCGCCGATGGGGTCTGGTAGGGATGCCACGTGGCGTACGCCTTGCGCGGCGGCGGTGATGCGCTGCTGGTCGAATTTGAGTCGGTCGAGTTTGCCGGCGTCCATGCCGTCGGTTTCGGCTTGGTTCATGTCGAGCGTGTTGGCTGCGGCGATGTCGTCCGCATGCTGGTCGAGTGCGTCGGCGATGGCGTTGAGCAGTTGGTTTTTGGCTTCGGTGTTTGCCTGGGCAAGTTGCGATTGCGCGGTGCGGGCTGCGTCGCCCATGGCGCATACTGCTTCGAACACGTCGGCGTTCATGGCGGTGCCTTGGTTCTGTGGATTCGTCATAGTCTCTTAGAATAGCGCGAAATCACGCCTCGCTGGGCAATGACGGCCATTTTCGGGTCGTTGGTTGCGCGGCGGGACGCGATTTCGTCAGTCGAGGCTGGTGATCAGTGGATTTGGTCGAGTCCCGGGTAAAGCGGGAAGTCTTCGGCAAGCTTGTCGACGCGCGCCTTGAGCGCGTCGACGTCGGCGTCCTGTCCTGCGGCGAGAGCGGTGCCGATGATGTCGGCGACTTCCTCGTATTCCTTGGGTCCGAAGCCGCGGGTGGCGAGTGCGCTGGTGCCGATGCGCAGGCCGGAGGCCACGGATGCGGGGCGTGGGTCGAACGGGACGGTGTTGCGGTTGATGGTGATGCCGCATTGTGCGAGCAGGTCTTCGCCTTGTTTGCCGTCCATTTCGCTGTTGCGTAGGTCGACCATGACCAGGTGCACGTCGGTGCCGCCGGTCAGGACGCTGATGCCGTTGTTTTTGACGTCGTCGGCCATGAGGCGTTCGGCAAGGATCTTGGCGCCGTCGAGGGTGCGTTGCATGCGGTCTTTGAATTCCGGGGTGGCGGCGACTTTGAAGGCGACGGCCTTGCCGGCGATGACGTGCATGAGCGGGCCGCCTTGCTGGCCGGGGAATACGGCGGAGTTGAGTTTCTTGGCGTATTCCTGCTTGGCGAGGATGAAGCCGGAGCGTGGGCCGCCGAGGGTTTTGTGCGCGGTGGAGGATACGACGTCGGCGTATGGGACGGGGCTTGGATGCAGTCCGGCGGCTACGAGGCCGGCGAAGTGGGCCATGTCCACCCAGAATTTGGCGCCGACCTCGTCGGCGATCTCCTTCATGGCTTTGAAGTCTTCGATGCGCGGGTAGGCGCTCCATCCGCCGATGATCATGGCGGGATGGGTTTCGAGCGCACGCTGGCGGATGATTTCCGGGTCGATGCGGAAGGTTTCGGGATTCACGCCGTAGGCTTCGGCGTGGTAGAAGCGGCCGGAGAAGTTGATTTTCATGCCATGGGTGAGGTGGCCGCCGTGGTCGAGGGCGAGGCCGAGGACCGTGTCGCCGGGTTTGACGAGCGCCTGGTAGACGGCTGCGTTGGCCTGTGCGCCGGAGTGCGGCTGTACGTTGGCGTATTCGGCGCCGAATAGGCTTTTGGCGCGTTCGCGGGCGATGGTTTCGATTTTGTCCACCTGCTCGCAGCCGCCATAGTAGCGGCGTCCCGGATAGCCTTCGGCGTATTTGTTGGTCAGTACGGAGCCTTGTGCCTGTAGGACGGCGCGTGGCACGAAATTCTCGGATGCGATCATTTCGAGTCCGTTTTGCTGCCTGGATAGTTCGGCGTCGAGGATTTCGGCGATTTCCGGATCCGCTTCGGCGATGGGCGCGTTGAACATGTCGTTCGGTGTTTGCGCAAGAGGTGATGCAGTCATGAAGCCCTCCTTGACTTCGGAATGATCATCCGCTGTACCGCGGGTTACAGAGCAGTGTACGTGTGAAAACGATCGGAGGAAAACAGGGTTTCGAAACATGTGGGAAATATGGCACCGCCTGCGCGTGAAGACATGGACGGCACGATCGCGGTGCCACGTGGAAAAGCAGGACCTTCCGTCGGCAATCGTATGGGGTCGGCGTCCCATTCCACGGACGCGAGGCGACGTTCTTCCCACCTGTGCCGGTACACTGAGAAGCACGTTTGACGTAATCTGTCCGTTCTATTGCTAAGGAAATCAAGTGACCACGTTCCACAGCACACGCAGCACCACCGATTCGCTTACCTCCAAGCAGGCCATCCGCAAGGGCATCGCCGATGATGGCGGCCTGTTCGTGACCGACTCCTTGGGTGAGACCCATGTGGATATCGCTTCCTTGGCCGGCAAGTCCTACCAGCAGATCGCGTTCGATGTGCTGTCCGTGCTGCTGCCGGACTACACCGAGGCCGAGCTCAAGGAGTGCATCGACGAGGCGTACGGCCCGCAGTGGTCCGACGAGAAGATCACTCCGGTCAAGCCGCTCGGCGATGACTATGTGATGGAACTGTTCAACGGTCCGACTTCCGCGTTCAAGGATGTGGCGCTGCAGATTCTGCCGCGTTTCATGGCGCGCACCACTCCGGCGGATGGCGACGCGGATGAGAAGATCATGATCGTCACCGCCACGTCCGGCGACACCGGCAAGGCCGCGTTGGCTGGTTTCGCGGACGCCGCGGGCACCGGCATCACCGTGTTCTATCCGGAAGGCAAGGTCAGCCAGGTGCAGGAGCTGCAGATGACCACGCAGTCCGGCTCCAATGTGAACGTGTGCGCGGTCAAGGGCAATTTCGATGACGCGCAGTCCGCCGTCAAGCGCATCTTCGGCGACAAGGAGCTTGCCGAACGTCTCGCCGATGATTCGCATGTGGTGCTTTCCTCCGCGAATTCCATCAATATGGGCCGTCTGGTGCCGCAGGTCGTCTATTACTTCTCCGCGTACGCGCAGCTGCTGGAACGCCAGGTCATCAATGTGGGCGACGAGGTCGAGTTCGTTGTGCCGACGGGTAATTTCGGCGACATCCTCGCCGGCTATTACGCGAAGCTGCTGGGCCTGCCGGTCAAGCATCTTGTGGTGGCGTCCGACAAGAACAACGTGTTGTTCGACTTCCTGACTTCCGGCACGTACAACCGTCAGCGTCCGTTCTTCCAGACCATTTCCCCGTCGATGGATATCCTCATCTCATCGAACCTGGAGCGCATGCTGTATTACATGTCCGACAAGGACACACGCCTGATCTCCATGCTGATGAACGATCTGAGCCAGTGGGGCGCCTACGAGGTTCCCGAGCCGATGATGAAGAAGATTCGTTCCATCTTCGGCACCGGTTGGGCCGATGAGAACCAGGTGCGCGAGATGATCGCGGACTGCTGGAACAAGAACCATTACGTGATCGACCCGCACACCGCATGCGGCTACTACGTCATGCAGCAGATGCCGCGCGATCCGCTCACGCCGCGCGTGCTGCTGTCCACCGCCAGCCCGTACAAGTTCCCGCGCGTAGTCAACGAATCTCTGGGTCTTGACGCGTCCGGCACCGATTTCGAATGCATGGACGTGCTTGCCAAGGCCACCGGCACCACCGCTCCGGCCGCGCTGCGCGGTCTTGAGACCGCCGACGTGCGTTTCGATAACGTCGTCGAAATCGACGGCATGGAAGGATTCGTCGAGCAGGCCGCGAAGGCGCTGTAAGGTTTCGACAGGCAAAACGGCAACGATACATAGAAGAATCGGCTGTCCGCGATACGCGGGCGGCCGTTTTTCATTGACGCTGGTACAGTGCGTTCCCGAAAGGCAGGAGAATCATGAGCGTAGCTTCAGCATCGCAGTCGGGCGTAACGGCAAATCGGCCGGATGAACCCGCGGAACCGAGGAAGGACCGGCTCATCACCCGTGACGTGGCGCTGGTGATGCTGGCGACGTTCTTCTTCATGACCAGCAACATGGTGATCACGCCGGTCATCGCCGGCTATGGCGAGTCGATGGGAGCGACGGGCGCGCTGATGGGCGTGATCGCCGGCGCGATGAGTTTCGTGTCTCTGTTCTGCCGTCCCATCGCGGGCAATCTGTCGGATTTGGTCAGCAAGAGGTTGCTGGTGGCTGCGGGAACGGTGCTGTACATCGTGGCGGGCGTCATGTATTGTCTTGCCGATTCGACGGGCATGCTGGTCGCGGCGCGCATGGTCAACGGGCTTGGCTTCGCATGCGGCACGGTTTGTCTGGCGACGTGGGTGTCGCTGCTGCTTCCGATCCGGCATATGGGCGCGGGCATGGGATTGTACGGCATCGTCAACGCGTTGGCGATTGCGGTCGGCCCGGCACTCGGCATCCGTCTGCAGGCGGCCGTCGGCTACCAGTGGACGTTCATCGCATCGCTGACGCTTAACGTGTGCGCGTTCGTGACGGTTCTGCTGGTGAAAAACGGTGGCAGGCCGGCTCGTAAAACCGTTGCCGCCGAGCAGTCGTTACGGCATCGTCTGCGTCTTCGCAATTTGGTGGAGCCACGGGCCATTCCATTGGCCGCGGTGTTCATGATGTTCGCCATCCCTTATTTCGCGAACCAGTCGTTCCTGGTGGATTACATTTCCGCACGACATCTGCGTATCTCGTCCGACTTGTTCTTCGTGTTCTATGCGGCCGCGCTGCTGGTACTGCGGCTCACGTTGCGCGACCTGTTCGATTCGAAGGGTTTCCGTTTCTGGCTTGTCGTCTGTTCGTTTGCGATGTTGGCGTCGCTTGCCTTTCTCACGTTCATGACGAACGATTGGTATCTGCTTGGCGCGGGCATCGCCATGGCGGCCAGTTATGGACTGATGAGTTCCGTCACGCAGGCGCAGGCGGTGGTGATCGCCGGCCGGGAGCGCAGTGGCTTGGCCAACGGCACGTACTATATGGGCATCGACTTGGGTATGGCGTTGGGGCCGGTGCTGGCTGGAGTTCTCTATGGGCACCTGCCGATCGCATGGTTCTATCCCCTGTTCATGCTGGCGCTGCCGGTGTCTTGGCTGATCTACCTGTCCTTCCACCGTCTCATCCATCCGTCGCACAAGTAACGGACAGGCACCGCAGCCGGTAGGCACCAACTGTTCAGAATGGCGGAATACCAAGGTTTTCAATTACGGCCATGCTGTTATAGAACATACTATAACAGCATGGCCAAATCTGTGTTACTGTTATATATAGCTGTTGAACAGTTTGCGTACACTGTTCGGTCAGGATATATATCACTCGCAGAAAGGGATACAGTGAAGCTGAACATCTCATCCGCGTCCGGCAAACCGATTTACGAACAGATCGAAGATCAGATCCGAGCGGCGATCATGTCGGGCGAACTGCAACCCGGCGAGGCGCTCCCCTCCCTCAGGAAGCTTGCCAAGGAACTGCACATCAGCGCGCTCACCATCGCCAGAGCGTACAGCGAGCTGGCGGATGAGGGGCTTGTCGAGAATGTGCAGGGCAAAGGCACGTTCGTGCTGGCCCACGGCAACGAGCTTATGAAGGAACGTGCGCGCGAACGCATCATGGACGTGTTCCGGCAGACGGTAACCGCCGCCAAGGCCGCCGACATCAGCCTGCTTGATCTGCTTGGCATGTTCGAGAAGGCGTATAGGGAACAATCATGAGCCGCGTCTTCATGAGGCTCAACAAGATATGGACCTGATCGGCGTCATGAAAGCGTGAAGCGGTCGAATCACGCAATGGCCCGGAAACATCAGGCGATGATGCAAACCGTTACAGTATGACGGGCGCGTCGTGGAAGTCGAACATGACGCCGTCGGCCAGATCGCAGATCTCAGGCCAGTCGGCGTCGGAGGAATCGTCGTGCATGGCCCACACATGCATGCCGACCGACTTGGCCGAGCGCATGCCGACCAGCAGATCCTCGAATACGGTGCAGTCGCTTGGTTTGATGCCGAGACGCGACGCGGCCAGCAGATATACGTCCGGCTCAGTTTTGCCGACGTCGCCAGCATCGTCGACGCTGACCACGTCATCGAAATAGTCGAAAATGCCGACGTGCTTCATGGCCGGTTCGCGCAGCATCGGCGGCAATGACGTGGCCACGGCCAGTTTCGCGCCGCTCGCCTTCAACGATTCCAGATATTCGCGCGCATACGGTTTGGCTTCAACCACCGTGGCGTACATGACACGTGCCATATGGTCCCACTCCTCCATCAACGCTTCGGGAGTGTCCGACAGGCCGAATCGTGCGATTGTGTATTCGGCGATCTGGCGGAATTGCATGGCCGCGACCTTCTGCATGTAGTCGTCCGGCACCTCGATGCCGCGTTTGGCAAGGAAGTCGACGTCCACCTGATCCCACACGCCCATGGAGTCGAGTAGCGTGCCGTCAAGGTCGAAGATGACCGCCTTTTTGCCTTTGAGCATGATGTGTCCCGATCGTGTTGCGCAAAAGTGAAATTATCTCACGGGCCTCGGCGGCGGGGGCGCCGTGCGCGGCCAAGGGCCCCAGCCCGGTCCCCAGAACCAGCCGTGGTCCATGTAGAGCATCATGCGGTCTCGTTCGATTTCTGCGTCGCGCGCACGCTTCTGGGCGCGCTCGAGCGCCCACTGGAGGTCCTGCTCGAGGCCTGGTGCGGACTTGGGACGGTTGATTCTCACGGTCATGCCGTGTCGCAGGTCGCACAACGGCAGCGCTGCGTCGGTCGAGGCGGAGGCGCCGCTCGGCCACCTTGCCGTAAAGCCGGGAATCTGCGCACACTGTCCGGGAT
>ERZ894226.1413-NODE-1413-length-9577-cov-5.510607_pt1 | contig 9577 bp, 9 predicted proteins | sample MGYA00380294_ERZ894226 | MGnify/ENA primary metagenome ERZ894226 (study PRJEB32331, sample SAMN06328434) | human gut metagenome | biome: human gut microbiome; feature: stool | host: Homo sapiens | collected 2014-10-29 ... | reverse complement strand
AACAGGTGAACCAGCTACAACTATTGGACCAAAAGGTAAAGAACAATCTGGTAAACCAACATTCAAGGAAGGCGATAGCCGTGTTCCAATGAATGACAAAGTTCCAGCAACCTTTGAAGATGGTTCAACTACGAAGACAATTCCAGGTGTTGGTACATACACTGTAGCAGCAGACGGAACCGTAACCTTCACACCAGAACCTGAATTTACTGGAACTGCACCAGCTGTAACAGTGGTTCGCGAAGATGTGAACGGAACCAAAGCTTCTGCAACTTACACACCAACTGTCCTTCCAATCACTAAGTTTGTTGATAAAGAAGGTAAGGAAATCCCAGGATATCCTACAGTTGATGGTGAACAGCCAAAAGCTGAAATTCCAGGTTACCGCTTCGTAGAAACTAAGAAATTACCTAATGGTGATATCGAACATGTCTACGAGCAAGTAACGACGTCATACGTTGATGAAAATGGTACGCCAATCCCTGGTTATCCAACAGAAGATGGCCAACAACCTAAGAAAGAAATCCCAGGTTATGAATTTGTGAAGACAATTGTAGATGAAAATGGTAATACTCAACACATCTACAAACAAATTGTGACTCCAACACCAGTACCGGATACAACTCCGACACCAGAGCCACAGCCAGCTCCACAAACAGAAGAGCCTAAGGCTCCGGTCCTTCCAGAAACGAAAGAAGAAGCACGCTTTATCAATCCAACTGATAAGACAGCTCAACTTCCAGAAACTGGTAGCGAGGATTCAGACCTTGCAATCGTCGGTTTGGCGAGTCTTCTAGCAGGATTTGGACTCTTTGCCGGAAAACGACGTAAACAGTAAAATGATTTAACAGTCGTTTAGGATATTAAGAATCCAGAATCCAATCAAAATAGACCTCATGGTATTTGCCATGGGGTCTATTTGTATGGTCCAGCCTGCTGTTTTTCAAGTCGTCATGATTGACTTTGCTCTCTAGGAAGCGTAATCTAGACCTTAGGTAAAGGATTATAAGGAGGTCCCTCGATGATTGAAGTAACTTATTTAAATACCGCCAAGCAAGAAAAACACACTTCCTTTGAAGATTACAATGAATTTGTTAGGGCACAGCAAGCTTGTTGGATTGCCTTACCAGATTCAACGCCAGTCACTAAGGTGACAATAAACGGACATGATATTGGCTACAAGGGACAATATGGTGACCTTTACTTTTATATTATGAAGTTAGACTTGGCACAATATCAGTAATAATAAGGGAAAAGAATCAGACATCGTGTTCTGGTTCTTTTTTTTAATCAGGGTAATTTTTATAAATTAAGAATATTGCTAATTGACTGAAAATGACTTACAATAGAAAGGAAGAATTTATAGAAGGAGACACATATGAAAAACAAGCGTTTAATTTGGACTTTGGTTTTCTTAGCTATCTTGACGCTCGGTTCTATTGGTACAGATCTTTTCAAAAAAGAACACCAAGATGCCAATAAGGTCGTCAAAGTAGGGATCCTCCAGTTCGTGACTCACGACGCCCTGGATCAAATCGAGAAGGGAATTGAGGATGGCCTTAAGGAAGCTGGTTATAAGGGGGACAAGGTTAAAATCACCCTCCTAAATGCCGAAGGAGACCAGTCTAAAATTCAAACCATGTCTAAACAATTGGTTAATGACAAGAACGATGTTGTTATCGGTATTGCCACACCAGCAGCACAGGGGCTAGCGGCAGCTACCAAGGATATTCCAGTCATCATGGGGGCTATCTCAGACCCTGTTGGGGCAAAATTGGTTAAGGATCTCAAGCATCCGGAAGGCAATGTCACTGGTACCTCTAACCAAGTGCCGATTAAGCAGACAGTAGAATTGGTCAAATCACTGACACCAAATGCCAAAACGATTGGTATTCTCTATGCTTCAAGTGAGGATAATTCCAAATCACAGGTTGAAAGCTTTAAGAAATACTCTGAAAAAGATGGCCTGAATGTGGTCGAGTACGCCGTACCATCAACCAATGAAATCAATACAACCATGTCAGTCATGACTGGTAAAGTAGATGCCATCTGGACGCCTCAAGATAATACGATTGCCTCAGCCTTTTCAACAGTAATCTCATCAGCTAACCAAGCTAAGATTCCAGTTTATACGACGGTTGATACTATGGTGAAAGAAGGCGGTTTGGCTTCAGTGGCGCAAAGCCAATATGAACTTGGAAAGGCTACAGCTCGTAGTGCCGTTAAGGTTCTTAAAGGTAAGAGAGTTAAGGATGTTCCTGTAGATGTTATCGATGATGGCACACCAACACTTAACCTTAAAGTTGCTCAAGACCTCAACATCACCATCCCTGACGATGTGCTTAAACAGTCAGACATCGCTGTTAAAGCTGATAAATAAGGAGGACTTATGATTATTTCATCTATTTATCAGGGGCTTCTATACGGAATCCTAGGTCTTGGGATTTACATGACTTTCCGTATCTTGGATTTTCCTGATTTGACAACAGAAGGTTCCTTCCCTCTTGGTGGGGCAGTAGCAGTAACCCTTATGAACTTTGGTTGGAACCCAATTTTAGCAACCTTGGTTGCCGTTTTGGCCGGCTGTGGTGCTGGACTTGTGACTGGTCTCCTCTATACTAAGGGAGAAATTCCTACTATTTTGGCAGGGATTTTGGTCATGACCTCTCTTAACTCAGTCATGCTTATGATTATGGGAAGGGCCAACTTGGGACTTCTTGATATTAAGACTATTCAAGATTTGCTTCCTTTCAGCAAGGACTACAATCTCTTGATTGTTGGTCTCATTGCTGTGACCATTGTTATCACTGCCTTGATTGCCTTTCTTAACACGCGCCTAGGTCAAGCTTATATTGCCACAGGTGATAATAGAGACATGGCCAAATCATTTGGTATCAACACAGACAATATGGAAGTGATGGGTCTTGTTATCTCAAACGGTATTATCGCTCTCTCAGGAGCCTTGATTAGCCAACAGGACGGTTATGCCGACGTTTCTAAAGGAATTGGGGTTATCGTCATCGGTCTTGCCAGCATTATCATTGGTGAGGTCCTTTATGCGACTAACTTGACTCTGTTGGAACGTTTGATTGCCATCTGTATTGGTTCAATCCTCTATCAGTTCCTTTTGACAGCGGTTATTGCTCTTGGCTTTAACACTAACTACCTCAAACTCTTTAGTGCAATTGTTTTGGCTATTTGTTTGATTTCGCCTGTCCTACGCCGAAAATTCTTTAAGGGGGTGACCTTATCACGATGACAGCTATTGTAGAACTCAAAGATGCGACTGTTAAGGTCAATAACGGTTTTGACACCGAAAAAACAATCCTGGACCATGTTAATCTTACCATTAGAGAAGGTGACTTTATTACCATTCTCGGTGGAAATGGTGCCGGAAAATCAACCCTCTTCAACGTCATTGCAGGGACACTCATGTTGACCAGTGGTCAGATTTTCATCATGGGTGAAGATGTTACGGCTCTCCCTGCTGAGAAGCGTGCTAAGTACCTCTCACGAGTCTTCCAAGATCCTAAAATGGGGACAGCTCCTCGTATGACTGTTGCAGAAAACCTCTTGATTGCCAAATACCGTGGTGAAAAACGAGGGCTTAAATCACGCCAAATTCATCTCTACACAGAGGAATTTCAAGGTCTGATTGAACGTATCAGTAATGGTTTAGAAAAACACTTAGATACACCAGCAGGTCTCCTTTCAGGTGGTCAGCGTCAGGCTCTCAGTCTGTTGATGGCGACACTTAAACGTCCTGAGCTCTTGCTCTTAGATGAGCACACCGCAGCCCTGGATCCTAAGACCAGTGTAGCTCTTATGGAGTTGACTGATGAGTTTGTAACAGGTGACCATCTAACAGCCTTGATGATTACCCACCACATGGAAGATGCCCTAAAATATGGCAATCGTCTAATCGTTATGAAGGACGGTCAAATCATTAAAGACCTTACCAAGGAAGAAAAAGGTCAATTGGATATCACAGACTACTACGCTATGTTTGAGTAACTCTCGTCTGACTCTAAATTGTAAAATAAGCTAAAAAGTTGTATACTTAAAGAGTATGCAACTTTTTGTTGTGGCCTGTAAATCGACAAGGAGACTGTTCGCACGAACGTTCAGCTTCTTGGACCGTCTGTAAAAATAGGCTCTAGAAGAGAGTCAAACTAAAAAGGAGAAAAACAAGCATGAGCGATATTAAAATTATTGCCCTAGGTGGAGTACGTGAAAATGCTAAGAACCTCTATATTGTTGAGATTAACGACTCTATCTTTATCTTGGATGCTGGTCTAAAGTATCCTGAAAATGAACAACTAGGTGTTGACTTTGTCATCCCTAACTTAGATTACTTGATTGAAAATAGAGATCGTATCCAAGGGATTTTCTTAACTCACGGACACGCCGATGCCATTGGTGCCCTACCTTATATCTTGCAAGAAGTCAAAGCACCAGTTTTTGGATCATCACTCACAATTGAGTTGGCTAAGCTTTTTGTGAAGAATGCTGGCGTTAAGAAATTCAATAATTTCCATGTTATTGACGCAGAAACTGAAATTGAATTTGAGGATGCTGAAGTCTCATTCTTCAAGACAACGCACTCTATTCCAGAATCAATGGGGATTGTTCTTGGCACTGACCAAGGCAATATTGTCTATACTGGGGACTTCAAGTTTGACCAAGCTGCCCGTCCTTACTACAAAACTGATTTAGGTCGTTTGGCTGAAATCGGACGTGAAGGTGTTTTGGCCCTCTTGTCAGACTCAGCAAATGCGACAAGTACGGAACAAACAGCTTCTGAAGCAGAAGTTGGCCAAGAAATTGACCAAGTAATTGCTGATGCAGAAGGACGTGTTATTGTTGCTGCAGTTGCCTCAAACTTGGTACGTATTCAACAAGTCTTTGATTCAGCTGCTGATCACGGACGTCGTGTTGTTCTTACTGGTTTTGACGTAGAAAATATTGTCCGCACAGCCATTCGTCTCAAAAAATTGACTGTGGAGCATGAGAAACTTATTGTCAAACCAAAAGACATGAACAAGTTTGAAGACCACGAGTTGATTATCCTCGAAAATGGTCGTATGGGTGAACCAATCGATGGCCTTCAAAAGATGGCTGTTGGTCGTCACCGTTACGTTCAAATCAAGGATGGAGATTTGGTTTATATCGTAACAACTCCAAGCATTGCTAAGGAAGCCGTAGTGGCACGTGTTAACAACGCTATCTATAAAGCTGGTGGAACTGTTAAGATGATTACGCAGAGCCTTCGTGTTTCTGGACATGCCAATGCTCGCGAACTTCAATTGATGATTAACCTCCTTCGTCCACAGTATCTCTTCCCTATTCAAGGGGAGTACCGTGACCTTCAAGCACATGCAGAGTTAGCCTTGGAAGTTGGTATTCTTCCAGAAAATATTTATATCGTTAAACGCGGTGATATCATGCACTTGTCTGAAGATCAAGGTTTCCTTCATGAAGGCGCTGTTCCAGCTGGTGATGTGATGATCGACGGTAATGCCATTGGTGATGTTGGGAATATCGTCCTTCGTGACCGTAAGGTCTTGTCTGAAGATGGTATCTTTATCGTAGCTATCACTGTTAACAAGAAGGAACGTAAGATTGTCTCTAAAGCGCGTGTGAATACACGTGGGTTCGTTTATGTGAAGAAGAGCCGTGACATTCTACGTGAGGCTGCTGACATTGTCAATGCTACCGTTGAAAATTACTTGGCAGGAGACAGCTTCGATTGGGGTGAACTTAAAGGGGCTGTCCGAGACGATGTAGCTAAGTTCCTCTTTGACCAAACTAAACGTCGCCCAGCGATTCTTCCGGTAGTCATGGAAGTACGTTAATCATTGATGTTACAATAAGGGTGTGAGCGTCTTGCTTGCATTCATCGAAATAGAGGTAAATCTCGACAAGATTTTCTTCTTAAAGCAGAAGCTGGGGCGTCCCAGCTTTTCTAACATTAAGAAAGGAAAATACAAATGGCTTTTTTTCAAATTGAATACTCATCAGATGTTCTAGGACAATACCGCCAAGTGGATGTCATCTATCCAGATCGCGATCAGATTGCTGAAACGGAAAGTGATACGGACATCCCAGTTCTCTATCTCCTTCATGGCATGGGGGGCAATCATAATTCTTGGGCCTTCCGTACCAATATTCAGCGTCTCCTTCGTAAGACTAATCTCATCGTTATTATGCCTAACTCTGAAAATGGCTGGTATACAAATACCAATTACGGGGTTAAGTATTACGATGCCATTGCTAAGGAGCTTCCTCAAGTCATGCAACGCTTCTTCCCTAGTATGACTAAGAAGCGTGAAAAGACCTTTATCGCTGGACTTTCTATGGGTGGCTATGGTTCTTTCAAACTGGCCTTAACGACAAATAACTTTGCTTGTGCGGGTTCCTTCTCTGGTGCCCTTGGATTATCAGTGGAGATGATTACTGATGAAACGAGTGAGTCTAAGGAATACTGGCAAGGTGTCTTTGGAGATTTAGAAGGAAAAGACATTGTGCAGCATAAACTGGTCAATCTAGCCAAACAACATGACAAGAAAACCAAATTCTTTGCCTGGTGTGGTCTTGAGGATTTCCTTTTTGACTCTCAAAACAAAGCAGTAGCTGATTTGAAAGCTCTTGGTTTGGACATTGACTACCGCACGGACCATGGAAGACATGAATGGTATTATTGGGAAAAACAACTAGAAGCCTACTTAGAATGGTTACCTATTGATTACGTTAAAGAAGAACGTTTGTCTTAATAGGTCAAGTTTGTAACATCTTATCAAAGAGATGATAAAAGCTTAAAGTGATATTTTTTACTTGTCAGAACTATTAGAGCTTGATATACTAAGGGAAGTTTCGAAAAGGAGGCTCAATAATGAAAAAATTATTCAGAGTAATCTTCTATATTCCTAAACTTCTTTTACAATTTATTTGGAATCTTATTTGGGCTATATTTAAACTTGCCCTAGTCCTAGCCCTTATTGGTTATGGACTCGTCTACTATGCCAATAACTCTTCAAGTACCTTAGCCACAAACATTAATCAAGCCTTTCATCAAGTAGAGCTAGGTTTTAGTGGTACCAGTACTAGTGACGTTGAGAAAGTTGTCTCTAACCTATCAACAACAGATACCATTCCAGAGTCTAATGGAGCTAGATGGGCGCAAAATACAGCTAGCATCTATATACAATCTACAGATGAAACCTTGGTAGCAGCTTATAAGGAAGCTATTACTAACTGGAATAACACGGGTGCTTTCATCTTTACATTAACTGATGATGCCTCAACGGCTGACATTGTTGCGACTGACTATTCCGATGCGAATTCACAGGCAGCAGGTTTAGCAGACACTCAAACCAATGTTTTGACCAATCGCATCACTCATGTAGATGTGAAGTTGAACCGTTATTTCCTTTTGAATAGTGACTTTGGTTATACTCACAAGCGTATTGTGAATACGGCTGAACACGAATTGGGACATGCCATTGGCTTAGACCATGATGACTCTAAGACATCCGTTATGCAATCAGCAGGATCTTATTACGGGATTCAACAGGTGGATATTGATACGGTCCATGCTCTTTATGCTAATTAAGGAGGGGCTGTCATGCGCTATTTGAAACGCCTTGCTAGACGTTACCCCATGCAAACCTTCCTTTTTCTTTTCAATGCTGGGGTCTTTACTTGGTTGCAAACAACAGGAACCATGATTGCCAATCGTTTGGGGCTATCAGGTGATGGTATTTGGATTTATATTCCCAATTGGGTAAAAACGCTGACTAGTCATTCCATAGAGAGTATTCAAACCCTTTACGGTGCTTCTGGATGGAGTTGGCTAATCACCTCTATGCTTCTCACTTGGCTCTTGACTTTTCTTAGAGGTCTCATGAGAGCAGTGATTATCATTCTGTTAGTTGGTGTTGGCTTATGGCTAGTCTATCGACATTTTGAACTTTTACAAAATCTAAAACTGTCCTGATGGGCAGTTTTAAATTAACATTAATTCTTTTTTTAGACTTTTCTTAGGTGAGTACGGACGCTAGCGACTTCCTTCGGAATTCCATAGCTAAGTTTTGAGCCTAGTGTCTCAAAACTTCCGAGTGCCTAAGGCTTTTAAACTTTAGGCACTTTTCTCACAGCGAAAAGTCTTGGCTACAGCTCGCTCTGAAATTATTAAAGGAACTATCTCATTTCATCTACAGAAAGTATGCTATGTTTTGATAGCCAAGTCACTTGTTAGAGGAAACTAAAACTGTCCTGATGGGCAGTTTTTTTGAGTTATTAGGTCATTTATTTTCTGAAGAAATATGATATAATATAGCTAATTTATTATTTTGGAGGACATTATGGCTTTAGCAAAAATCGTTTATGCCAGTATGACCGGTAACACGGAAGAAATCGCAGATATCGTTGCCAAAAAATTGGAAGAATTGGGTCACACTGTAGATGTAGACGAGTGTACAACGGTTGATGCCGCTGATTTTGAAGATGCGGACATCTGTATTGTAGCGACTTACACTTATGGTGATGGTGAGTTGCCAGATGAAATCGTTGACTTTTACGAAGATTTGGCTGACCTCGACTTGTCAGGAAAAATCTTTGGTGTTGTAGGTTCAGGAGATACCTTCTACGATTATTTCTGTCATTCAGTGGATGAGTTTGTGGACTCTCTTGAAAAAGTCTTGTCTGGTCAAGTGGATAAGCGCGATGCAGGGGATCGAGTCGCTCAAAGTCGCTCAATTGATTTGGTAGCGGATCAACTAGTGAAAGCCTATCAGCAAGTATTGGAGATGTAATATGCGTATTGGATTATTTACAGATACTTATTTCCCACAGGTTTCGGGTGTTGCAACCAGTATTCGGACCTTAAAAACAGAGCTTGAAAAGCAAGGGCATGCAGTCTTTATCTTCACGACAACCGATAAGGATGTCAATCGTTATGAAGACTGGCAAATTATTCGTATTCCTAGTGTTCCTTTTTTTGCCTTTAAAGACCGACGTTTCGCTTACCGTGGATTTACGAAAGCTCTTGAGATTGCTAAACAATACAAACTCGATATTATTCATACCCAAACTGAATTTTCTCTTGGTTTATTGGGAATTTGGATTGCTCGAGAATTGAAAATTCCTGTCATTCATACATATCATACCCAGTACGAGGATTATGTTCACTATATTGCTAAGGGGATGTTGATTCGTCCAAGTATGGTCAAGTATCTTGTGAGAGGATTTCTTCATGACGTTGATGGAGTTATTTGCCCGAGTGAAATTGTACGCGATCTTTTATCTGACTATAAGGTAAAAGTTGAAAAGCGTGTTATTCCTACTGGAATTGAACTTGCCAAATTTGAACGCCCTGAAATTGGTCCTGAACACATTAGTGACTTACGAGATAAACTAGGGATCCAACAAGATGAAAAGATGCTTCTAAGTCTTTCTCGAGTCTCTTACGAGAAGAATATTCAAGCAGTTCTTACAGCTTTACCAGATGTCCTAAAAGAAGAACCAAATGTTAAACTGGTTGTAGCTGGAGATGGACCTTATTTAGACAACCTTAAGG
>ERZ894226.1402-NODE-1402-length-9631-cov-8.019632_pt1 | contig 9631 bp, 8 predicted proteins | sample MGYA00380294_ERZ894226 | MGnify/ENA primary metagenome ERZ894226 (study PRJEB32331, sample SAMN06328434) | human gut metagenome | biome: human gut microbiome; feature: stool | host: Homo sapiens | collected 2014-10-29 ... | reverse complement strand
CAAAGGCTTCCACAATTTTTGAGTCTCATCTCCATTGCACAATAAGTGCCTTCACCCCTATATTTTTTTAAATCTGTCGCTGTAATCTTTGGACGCAGACCTGGGAAGCACAAAATTTTAATATTGATTGTTAAACGATGTTGTGAGTAAAATGAAAAGTGCAAGTGTATCCGTATAAAGTTTTGGACGTAAAACGGATTAAAAAATGCAAAATATTTAACAGATTTTGTTTGAAATGGTTGCGCCGGTTTGAAAAAACAAGTATAATACACTTCAAAATGGTTGCGCTTTAAAATATTAAAGAATGAATGCGACGAGAGAGAGGCAGCATGAAAGGGCTGCGTGTATTTGAAAAATAAAGGAATAAAAGAGGGACCAAGGGATGATTATCAGTACGAAATATCTGATTACAGGAGATGGAAAGACCGTTCTTACGGATAAGGCAGTCTATATTGGAGAGGATGGCAAGATCGGAAAAATCGCACCAAAAGAAGAGCTGCTGAAAGAATTTCCGCAGGAGGAAGTTAAGGAATATGGTGATGCGACACTTCTTCCGGGACTTATGGATATGCATGCGCATCTTGCATACGGCTATTCCCAGCCGGACAGCTTTAATTATGGGGCACAGCTGATCATGTTATATGCGTTGCAGCATGCGCAGGCTGCATTTGAAAGAGGGATCACCACGGTGCGGGATATGTCTTCAGCACATGGTGTATGCAAGAATCTGAAACTGGCAGAAAAGAAGGGATTTATCGTGATCCCGAGAATCGTGCATACGGATACCGGAATCTGCATGACGGGCGGACATGCCTGGGATGAAGTCGAGGAAGCGGACGGTCCGTGGGCAATCCGTAAAGAAATCCGTAAGCAGGTTCGTGATGGTGCGGAATGGGTGAAGATCCTGACCACCAACCGCGAACCGTATCCGGAGCTTACCCAGGAAGAACTGGATGCGGCGGTGGATGAGTGCCACAGAAGAGGAATCAAGTGTGGCGTGCATGCCGGAACCAATCCGGGGATCCAGATGTGCATTGATGCCGGATTTGACACGATCGAACATGGAACCTTTATGACGCTGGATCATGCAAAGCAGATGGCAGAAAAAGGTATTGCCTGGACACCGACTATCATGGCATATACTTATCTCTATGAACTGTGCAAGGAAAATATCGAGAAGAATGGCGATGCACCGGTCAGTGATCCGGTCATGCAAAAAGAGATGGCAAATTATGAATTCTTTGAACCGGCATACAAAGCGTACCGGGATCATTTTAAAGAATTTTATGATACGGGTGTGACGGTTCTTGCCGGCACCGATATGGTGATGTATCATTCTCCGCTCTTACCGCTTCCGAGAGAACTGCAATATATGGTGGAATACGGAATTACACCGGTGCAGGCAGTACAGGTGGCAACTTCCAATCCGGCAAAGGTTCTGGGTGTGGAAAAAGAACGCGGACTTGTTGCCGAAGGACTGGATGCAGATCTTCTGGTAGTTGGCGGTGACTTAAGCAAGGATATCACCAGATTAAAAGATGTAAAATTTGTTACACTTGGCGGAAAAAGAGTCTTTGAAGACGGCATCCGTTATGTCGGAACAGGGAATATGTTTATGTAAAAAAAAGGCTTCTGCGTTGCAGAGGCTTTTTTACACGTGAAAATTACTTGTCGAAAATTTAACAAAATAAGAGAAAACTTATCAAAAACAGTTGCGTATTGCATAGAAAGCAAGTATAATATACACGGCAGAAAATTTGATTTAATTATTAAATTTATAAAAATGGAGGGCTAGATTTATGAGCAACACAACATCATCAAACCCGGCGAGCTTAAGAATTGCCAATTTGCTCGATGAGGGAAGCTTTGTTGAAATCGGTGGACAGGTAACTGCAAGAGCAACAGATTTCAACATGCAGGAGAAAAAAGCTCCGACAGATGGCGTCATCACAGGTTACGGTGTGATCGATGGAAACCTGGTATATGTATACAGCCAGGACGCATCTGTACTGAACGGAACCATCGGTGAGATGCACGCAAAGAAGATTGCGAACATTTATGATATGGCAATGAAGATGGGCGCACCGGTGATCGGTCTGATTGACTGCGCAGGACTTCGTCTTCAGGAAGCAACTGACGCACTGAACGCATTCGGAAGCTTCTATTACAAACAGGCTATGGCTTCTGGCGTAATTCCACAGATCACAGCAGTATTCGGCAATTGCGGTGGTGGATTGGCAGCGGCAGCAGCACTTTCTGATTTTACATTCATGGCAGAGAACGGAAAATTATTCGTAAACTCTCCGAACACCATTCCGGGCAACACCGCGGACAAATGCGATACAGCAAGCGCAAAATTCCAGAGTGAAGAATCCGGAATCGTTGACGGCGTAGGAAGCGAAGAAGAAATTCTTGGCGAGATCCGCTCACTCGTAGCAATTCTTCCGGCTAACAACGAAGACAACGATGCATATGATGAATGCACAGATGATCTGAACAGAGTATGTGCAGATCTTGAGAATGCAGCAGAAGATGCAGCACTTGCTCTTTCTATGATCTCTGACAATGGTGTATTCATTGAGACAAAGAAAGCTTATGCAAAAGATATGGTAACAGGATTCATCCGCTTGAACGGAATGACAGTAGGTGCTGTTGCCAACCGCTCAAAAGTATACGATGAAGAAGGCAATACAGCAGAAGAATTCGACGGCACACTCTCAGCAATGGGATGCAAGAAAGCAGCAGCTTTCGTTAAATTCTGTGATGCATTCGGAATTCCGGTACTCACACTTACAAACGTAAAGGGACTCAAGGCAACTGCATGCTCAGAAAAGAACCTTGCAAGAGAGATGGCAGCTCTCACTTATGCATTTGCAGATGCAACTGTACCAAAAGTCAATGTGATCACAGGTAAAGCATTCGGAAGCGCATATGTGACAATGAACAGCAAAGCAATCGGAGCAGACATGGTATACGCATGGCCGGAAGCTGAGATCGGAATGATGGCAGCAGACATGGCAGCGAAGATCATGTACACAGATGCAGATGCAGATACATTAAAAGCAAAGACAGAAGAATACAAAGCACTTCAGTCAAGCCCGCTTTCCGCAGCTGGAAGAGGATATGTAGATACCATCATCGAACCGGCAGATACCAGAAAATATGTGATCGGTGCATTTGAGATGTTATTTACAAAAAGGGAAGAAAGACCATCCAAAAAACACGGAACAATTTAGCGAGGTGAAGCAAAGTGAAGAAAAAGATTAGTTTAGTAGTCGCAGTTCTGGTACTTGTGCTCGGCCTTGCAGGCTGCGGGAATGCCAAGACCGTCAGCTATGACAAAGATACACTGATCCAGTCTTGTGATGCTGTTTTTGATATCATTGAGAGCGGATCCATCACAAGCGACCAGATCACAGAGATGTCAGACTGGAATCAGGGATATCTGATGGCACAGTTTGAAAACCAGACCGGTGTGCAGATGGAAGCAGACACTTTTGCAACTGCACTGGAAGGATGGAAAGCATCCCTGGAAGAATGCGGCGATTATGAAAGCCATAAAGACTATGAATTCGAGGCATCTTCTACAGGTGTTACGGTAACTGCACCGGCAACATTTTCTGACAGAAGTGCAGACCTGGAATTCGTATTCGATGAGAATATGACTCTGGAATCATTTACAGTCAATGCTCATTACGGCATGAGCGAAATCCTTGAAAAAGCGGGACTTAACACATTACTTGGTATGGGAACTGTATTCGTAATGCTTATTTTCATGAGCTTTATCATTTCCCTGATCAAATACGTTCCTGCATTACTTAACGGTACATCCAAGAAGAAAAAAGAAGAAGCTCCGAAGGCAGCACCGGCTCCGGCAGTGGCAGCAGCTGTAGAAGAAGCAGAAGAAATGGATGATACCGAACTTGTTGCAGTTATCGCAGCAGCGATCGCAGCAGCAGAAGGAACTACTACAGACGGATTTGTAGTACGTTCTATCAAGAGAAGAAAATCAAACAAATGGAATGCATAGTGCGAATAGAATCAGGAGGATTTAAAGATGAAAAACTATACAATCACAGTTAACGGCAACGTATATGATGTTACAGTAGAAGAAAACGGAAACGGAGCAGCTGCAGCACCAGTAGCAGCACCAAAGGCAGCTCCGAAAGCAGCACCGAAGGCAGCTCCAAAAGCAGCAGCCGGAGCTGGAAGCATCAAGGTAGAAGCAGGTGCAGCCGGAAAAGTATTTAAGATCGAAGCAAGCGTAGGACAGAAAGTATCCCGCGGTGATGCAGTTCTTATCGTAGAAGCAATGAAGATGGAAATTCCTGTTGTAGCTCCGGAAGACGGAACAGTTGCAAGTATCGATGTAGCAGTAGGTGATGCAGTAGAAGCAGGACAGACACTGGCTACATTGAACTAAGGAGCAACATCCTTTTGAAAAACAGGAGGTTATAACATGGAATATATCACTAACACACTGGGAAACCTCGTGCAGCAGACTGCGTTCCTCAACCTGACTTGGGGTAACTACATTATGATCGCAGTTGCATGTTTTTTCCTTTATCTTGCAATCAAGCATGGGTTTGAACCGCTTCTGCTTGTACCGATTGCATTTGGTATGCTCCTGGTAAATATTTACCCGGATATCATGCTTCATGCAGAAGATTCGGCTAACGGAACGGGCGGACTTTTGTATTACTTCTTCCAGCTGGATGAGTGGTCTATTCTCCCGTCACTTATTTTCATGGGTGTCGGTGCGATGACTGACTTCGGACCGCTCATTGCCAACCCGGCGAGCTTCCTCCTCGGTGCGGCAGCACAGTTTGGTATTTTCGCAGCTTATCTTGGCGCGATGGCTCTTGGTTTCTCTGATAAGGCAGCAGCTGCTATCTCCATCATCGGTGGAGCAGACGGACCGACATCCATCTTCCTTGCAGGTAAGCTCCAGCAGACGGCTCTGATGGGACCGATCGCCGTGGCGGCGTACTCGTACATGTCACTGGTTCCAATCATCCAGCCGCCGATCATGAAGCTTCTCACAACAGAGAAGGAAAGAAAGATTAAAATGGGACAGCTTCGTCCAGTTACACAGCTTGAGAAAATCCTGTTCCCGATCATCGTAACCATCGTTGTATGTATGATTCTTCCGACAACAGCTCCTCTGGTAGGTATGCTGATGCTTGGTAACCTGTTCAAAGAATCCGGTGTTGTAAGACAGCTGACAGAGACCGCATCCAACGCAATGATGTACATCGTAGTTATCCTGCTTGGTACATCTGTAGGTGCTACTACAAGTGCAGAGGCATTCTTAAATGTCAGCACATTGAAGATCGTACTACTTGGTCTGATCGCATTCGCATTCGGTACCGCAGCAGGTGTCCTGTTTGGAAAACTGATGTGCGTAGCCACACATGGCAAGGTAAATCCGCTGATTGGTTCAGCCGGAGTATCTGCCGTACCTATGGCAGCCCGTGTATCTCAGAAAGTAGGAGCGGAAGCAGATCCGACCAACTTCCTTCTGATGCATGCAATGGGACCGAACGTAGCCGGAGTTATCGGAACAGCCGTAGCAGCCGGAACATTTATGGCTATTTTCGGAGTAATGTAGCAACAGGAAGCGATTTGCTTGCTTGCAAGGGCGAATCGCGGTTGCTATCGAAATGTCAGACTGTGCCATCAGGCACAGAAGGAAACCGTCAGGTTTCCTTAGCGCTGCGAGCAGCGCGTATCTGACAGTGAGATAACAATCCTGGAGCTTAATAAACCTTATAATAATTGGAGGAAGATATAATGGCAGCAATTGAAAAGAAACCGATTAAGATTACGGAAACAGTTCTGCGTGATGCGCATCAGTCCCTGATCGCAACAAGACTTACCACAGAACAGATGCTTCCGATCGTAGATAAAATGGACAAAGTCGGATATCATTCCGTAGAGTGCTGGGGCGGAGCTACATTTGATGCATCCCTTCGTTTCCTGCATGAAGATCCATGGTCAAGACTTCGTAAATTCCGTGACGGATTCAAGAACACCAAACTTCAGATGCTCTTCCGTGGACAGAACATCCTTGGATACCGTCCATACGCAGATGATGTAGTAGAATACTTCGTTAAAAAATCTGTTGCAAACGGAATCGATATCATTCGTATTTTTGACTGTCTGAATGACCTTAGAAACCTTCAGACAGCAGTAAAAGCAGCTAACGCTGAGAAAGCAGAAGCACAGATCGCGCTTTCTTACACACTTGGAGATGCTTACACCTTGGATTACTGGGTAGACATCGCAAAGAGAATCGAAGATATGGGTGCAAACTCTATCTGTATCAAAGATATGGCAGGTCTTCTTCTTCCGTACAAGGCAACAGAACTTGTCGGAGCATTAAAAGAAGCTGTTGATATCCCGATCCAGCTGCATACACATTACACATCAGGTGTTGCTTCAATGACATACTTAAAAGCAGTTGAAGCCGGTGTAGATGTGATCGATACCGCTATTTCACCGTTCGCACTTGGAACTTCTCAGCCGGCAACAGAAGTTATGGTTGAGACATTCAAGGGAACACCTTATGATACAGGATTTGACCAGAGTCTTCTGGCTGAGATCGCTGATTACTTCCGTCCGATCCGTGACGAAGCACTTGACAGCGGACTTCTCAATCCGAAGAACCTTGGTGTTAACATCAAGACTCTTCTGTACCAGGTACCGGGTGGAATGCTTTCCAACCTTACTTCCCAGCTCAAAGAGCAGGGAGCAGAAGACAAGTTCTACGACGTACTTGAAGAAGTACCGAGAGTTCGTAAAGACCTTGGTGAACCACCGCTGGTTACTCCGTCATCACAGATCGTTGGTACACAGGCAGTATTCAATGTCCTGATGGGCGAACGCTACAAGATGGCAACAAAAGAGACGAAAGACATCCTGAGCGGAAAATACGGTGCAACTGTTAAACCGTTCAACCCGGATGTTGTTAAGAAAGTACTCGGAGACAATCCGGAAGTTATCACATGCCGTCCGGCAGACCTGATCCCGGATGAACTCGGAACTCTTGAAAAAGAGATGGAACAGTACAAAGAGCAGGATGAAGACGTACTCAGCTACGCACTCTTCCCGCAGGTAGCTACAGACTTCTTCAAATACCGTGAGGCACAGGAGAAGAAAGTAGATGCTACAATTGCAAAAGACGGAAGTTATCCGGTATAATAGCGACGAACTGACGAAAGCTGTTACAGACAGTATTTTGTGAGCAAAACGTAACTTCAGGAGCCATAAAATTCGAGTTGAATTTTATGGCTCTTTTGCTTATAATAAAAAGGGTTGTGACCTTATTTATAATAGAAGTAAATGATTTTATAAAAAGGCACGTTTCTTATTTGGAGGCAAATTGTGAGCACAAAAAATGAGTTACTGATTAGAATTGATGAGAAATATCCGAAGTTCAGCAAGGGACAGAAGCGGCTTGCGGATTACATCAAAGAAAATTATGATAAAGCAGCCTTCCTGACGGCTGCAAAGATGGGAGAGGCAGTCGGTGTCAGCGAATCAACGGTTGTCCGTTTCGCAACACAGCTTGGATATAAAGGCTATCCCGAATTCCAGAAAGCACTGGGAGAACTGGTGCGTACCAAGCTGAATTCTATCCAGCGTATGGAAGTGACCTACGGACGGATCGACCGGAGCGAGATCCTGGCGACGGTTCTGCAGTCTGATATCGAGAAGATCAAGCAGACATTGGAATCTGTGGACAATCATGCATTTGAGCTGGCGGTGGATACGATCCTTGCGGCAAAAAAGGTTTATGTGATCGGAATCCGAAGCTGTGCACCGCTGGCAAAATTCCTGACTTTCTATCTGAATCTGATCTGTGAGGATGTGGTAGAGGTCGATACCAACAGTTCCAGCGAGATTTTTGAGCAGCTGATCCGGATCGGGGAAGAAGATGTGATCATCGGGATCAGTTTTCCGCGATATTCCATGCGTACTTTAAAAGCACTGGAATTTGCCAGCAACCGGAAAGCAAAGGTAATAACCTTGACCGACAGTGTGAATTCACCGATGAATCTCTATTCCTCCTGTAATCTGATCGCCAAGAGTGATATGGCATCTATCGTAGATTCCCTGGTTGCGCCGCTCAGTGTGATCAATGCACTGGTGGTTGCACTCTGTATGAAGAAGCAGGATGATGTCATCGAGACACTGGAGACACTGGAGGACATCTGGGACGAATATCAGGTTTATTCCAGAGATGAGCTGGAGCCTGTAGAAGATGAGGTAAGGATCAAATGAGTAAAGTACTGATCGTAGGGGGCGGAGCTGCCGGTATGTTCGCATCGATTTTTGCGGCGAAAAATGGCAATGAAGTCCACGTATTTGAGAAAAATGAAAAACTTGGAAAGAAGCTTTTCATCACGGGAAAAGGCAGATGCAACGTCACCAATGCCTGTGACGTGGATGAACTTTTCCAGAATATGGTATCCAATGAGAAATTTATGTACAGCAGTTTTTACGGATTTACCAACCAGGATGTGATGGATTTCTTTGAAAATGCAGGATTGCGTCTGAAGACAGAGCGTGGCAACCGTGTATTTCCGCAGTCGGATCATTCTTCAGATGTCATTCGCACGCTGGAGATGGAAATGAAACGAAATGGAGTGCACATCCATCTTTATTCCAATGTAGAAAAGGTTGTGGCAGAGGATGGAAGATTTTCCTATTTTGTCATGGCAGATGGAAGCAAAGAAGAAGGGGATGCCTGCATTATTGCAACCGGTGGTGTCAGCTATCAGACAACAGGTTCCACCGGAGATGGCTATCGCTTTGCAGAAGCGATGGGACACAAGATCACCGAACCTGCACCTTCCCTGGTTCCGATGAATGTCAGAGAAGAGTACATTCCGGCACTGATGGGGCTTTCCCTCCGGAATGTCCAGGCAACGGTCTATGACGGAAAGAAAGAGCTGTACAGTGATTTCGGAGAAATGTTATTCACCCACTTTGGAGTAAGCGGACCACTGATCATCAGTGCGAGTGCCTATGTAGGTAAAATCCTGCAGAAAAAGCATGAGTTAAAGCTGGTCATCGACCTGAAGCCGGCACTTTCCGAAGAGCAGCTGGATGCGAGAGTGCTGCGGGAATTTGATGCAAACCATAATAAACAGTTTAAAAATGCAGTTACCGGACTGTTTCCGGCAAAATTACTTCCGGTCATGATCCACTTAAGCGGCATTGATCCGGAGAAGAAGGTCAATGTGATCACAAAAGAAGAGCGGATGAATTTCGTCCATCTGATCAAGCATTTTACTGTGACATTGACCGGGCTTCGAGATTTTAAAGAGGCAATTATTACACGGGGCGGCGTAAAAGTCAAAGAAGTCAATCCGTCTACGATGGAGTCAAAGCTGGTACAGGGACTGTATTTTGCAGGGGAAGTGCTGGATTTGGATGCACTGACCGGTGGATTCAATCTGCAGATCGCATGGTCGACTGCATATGCGGCAGGAAGTAATATCTGGTAGTTTTTGGATTATAGATATCGCACAGCAATCCAGAGATGGCGTAAACAGGAAAATGTGAGTGAAACAGTCCAGCGGTGTGATGTCAAGAGATAAATAACACAAAAAGCATATATTTT
>ERZ894226.1393-NODE-1393-length-9668-cov-5.787163_pt1 | contig 9668 bp, 7 predicted proteins | sample MGYA00380294_ERZ894226 | MGnify/ENA primary metagenome ERZ894226 (study PRJEB32331, sample SAMN06328434) | human gut metagenome | biome: human gut microbiome; feature: stool | host: Homo sapiens | collected 2014-10-29 ... | reverse complement strand
TCCTTCCTCAACCTGCCGTCCCTTGCAAAATCACAACCGCCAAAAAAGAATGACAAACCAATCAAACCGGCCGTACATACCGCCGACACACAAAAATAACGCCAGGCCCCTTCCTCAACCTGCCGCCCCTTGCAAAATCACAACCGCCCAAAAAAGGAAATCTGTTATACCGAACCACGCCGAACTTGTTTCTGCATTCCATATTTTGTTTCAATCTCTCACACCTTTTTTAACCTGCTCCGGTTTTCCCCGCTGCCCCGCCCTTGTTTACTTTTCCTGCCGTTTCTTATTCTCTCCCGTCCCTTACCGCTTCTTTGTTTTTCTTTCCCGGTCATTTTTCACATACCGCATTTTTCTTTCATACGGCCTCTTTTCCGTTTTTTCCCTCCGAACTTTCCCCTCAGTCACTTTCTTTGTTTCACTTTCGGTTGCCCTGTTACCGCTTTTCCGTTTTTTCTCTGCCCCGCCGGCGGTTTTTCCCGCGCACCGTTTTCCCGGTTTGCCGCTTTCCGCCCCGTATATTTCCCATTTTTTTCGCCCGTCTCCTCGTTTGACCGGCCACGTCCGCCTCTCATTCCGCCGATCGGGAACTTGACTTATTGACAAATTTTTGTATAATAAAGGCAACAAAAAACTTTTCATTACACCTAACAAAAAGTTTGTAGACTATTTTTATGGAGGAAAACAATGGAGAAAATCAAATGGATTTTGAATCAGATGCCAAAGAATGAAGATAAGAATCTTGCGGTAATGGCACTTGATAATGTAAATCAGGCAAGAAAGTTTCACCGCAGCTTTCCACAGTACTCAGTAACACCATTAGCAAAGCTTGATGGAATGGCTGGACAGCTTGGACTCGGCGGTTTATTTGTGAAAGACGAAAGCTATCGTTTTGGATTAAATGCGTTCAAAGTACTTGGCGGTTCTTTCGCAATGGCAAAATATATTGCAAAAGAGATGGGTAAAGATGTTAGTGAGATGACATATGATTATCTGACAAGCAAGAAGTTCCGCGATGACTTTGGACAGGCAACATTCTTTACTGCAACAGACGGAAATCATGGACGTGGTGTTGCATGGGCAGCAAATAAGCTTGGACAGAAAGCCGTTGTACATATGCCAAAGGGAAGCACACAGACAAGATTTGATAATATTGCGAAAGAAGGTGCTTCTGTAACAATCGAAGAGTTAAATTATGATGATTGTGTAAGACTTGCAGCAAAAGAAGCAGCAGAGACACCACATGGTGTTATCGTTCAGGATACTGCATGGGACGGATACGAAGAGATTCCTTCCTGGATTATGCAGGGATACGGAAGTATGGCTGGTGAGGCTGCAGAGCAGTTAAGAGAAGTAGAAGTAAACAGACCTACTCATGTATTTGTACAGGCAGGTGTGGGAAGTCTTGCAGGCGGTGTTGTTGGTTACTTTGCAAACCTTTATCCAAACAACCCACCGAAATTTATCGTAATGGAAGCTGGCGCAGCAGATTGCCTTTATAAAGGAGCAGAAGCTGGAGATGGCGAACCAAGAATCGTTGGTGGAGATCTTCAGACAATCATGGCAGGTCTTGCCTGTGGCGAACCAAATACAATTGGATGGGATATTTTAAGAAACCATGTTTCCGCATTTATTTCCTGTCCAGACTGGGTATCTGCAAAGGGTATGAGAATGCTTGCAGCTCCAGTAAAAGGAGATCCATCCGTAACATCCGGAGAATCCGGAGCGGTAGGAATGGGAGTTATTTCTTCTATTATGACAGACGATGCTTACAAAGAACTCAGAGAAGCATTAGAGTTAGATAACTCCAGTCAGGTGCTCATGTTCTCCACAGAGGGAGATACAGACCCTGATAAATATAAGAAGATTGTATGGGGCGGCGAATACCCAACCGTATAAAAATATCTTTTAGATAAATGAAATAAAGAAAATTTAAGGGCAGTGTGGTCGGAGAGAAATTAACATTCCCAATTTTCAGACTCCGTGAAATTTACCAACTGTGGATGAATGCAATATTTAGGAGGATAAAAATGGCATTAGATTTTCAGAAAATTAATGAAGCAGCAGAAAATTACAGAGCAGACATGGCAGCATTTCTTCGTGCGATGATTTCTCATCCAAGCGAAAGCTGTGAGGAAAAAGAAGTTGTTGCCTGCATCAAAGCAGAGATGGAGAAGTTAAACTTTGATAAAGTAGAAGTTGACGGATTAGGAAACGTTATCGGATGGATGGGAGATGGCGAAAAGATTATCGCAATCGACTCTCACATTGATACAGTAGGTATCGGTAACATTGATAACTGGGAACAGGATCCATACAAAGGATATGAAACAGATGAAATCATCTACGGACGTGGCGGTTCTGACCAGGAAGGTGGAATGGCAAGTGCTGTATACGGTGCTAAAATCATGAAAGACTTAGACCTCATTCCAGAAGGTTATAAGATTATGATTGTTGGTAGTGTACAGGAAGAAGACTGTGACGGAATGTGCTGGCAGTACATTTACAACAAAGACAAAATCGTTCCTGAGTTTGTAATTTCCACAGAGCCTACAGATGGTGGTATTTACAGAGGACATCGTGGAAGAATGGAAATCCGTGTAGACGTTAAAGGTGTTTCCTGCCACGGTTCTGCTCCAGAAAGAGGAGACAATGCAATTTACAAGATGGCTGACATCATCGCTGATGTAAGAGCATTAAATAACAACGGATGTGACGAAAGCACAGACATCAAAGGCCTTGTTAAGATGCTCAGCCCTAAATACAACCCAGAACATTACGAAGATGCACAGTTTTTAGGAAGAGGAACATGTACAGTATCTCAGATTTTCTACACATCTCCTAGCCGTTGTGCTGTAGCAGATAGCTGTGCAATCTCCATCGACCGTCGTATGACTGCTGGTGAGACATGGGATTCCTGCTTAGACGAAATCCGCGCACTTCCTAGCGTTCAGAAATACGGTGATGATGTTAAAGTTTCCATGTATATGTATGACCGTCCATCATGGACAGGAGAAGTATACGAAACAGAATGTTACTTCCCAACATGGATTAACAAAGAAAATGCTGCTCATGTTCAGGCATTAGTAGACGCTCATAAGGGACTCTTCGGAGATAAACGTATGGGACCAGATTCTACAAAAGAACTTAGAAACCGTCCATTAATCGACAAATGGACATTCTCTACAAACGGTGTAGCAATTCAGGGACGTTACGGAATCCCATGTGTAGGATTCGGACCTGGAGCTGAATCACAGGCACACGCACCAAACGAAATTACATACAAAGATGATTTAGTAAGATGTGCAGCAGTTTACGTTGCAGCAGCAAACCTTTACAACGAAGACAACAAGACAGATGATGTTTCACAGTTCCGCGCTGGAAAAACAAATAACGACATTAAATAATTTATCTTTTTACCTTAGATAAATAAAATAAACAAGTTAATAAAAGAGTATTTCAAAATAAGGAGAATAAAAATGGACAAGAAATTACAGGGTTATATTGACAAATTAAACAAATTAAACTTCAAAGAAATGTACAACGGAGACTTCTTCCTTACATGGCAAAAGACAGATGACGAATTAGAAGCAGTATTTACTGTTGCTGAAGCACTTCGTTACATGAGAGAGAACAACATCTCTACAAAAGTATTTGAATCTGGATTAGGAATTTCTTTGTTCCGTGACAACTCTACAAGAACTCGTTTCTCTTTCGCTTCCGCTTGTAACCTTCTTGGATTAGAAGTACAGGATTTAGATGAGACAAAGAGTCAGATTGCTCATGGTGAAACTGTAAGAGAAACAGCAAACATGATTTCCTTCATGGCAGACGTTATTGGTATCCGTGACGATATGTACATCGGAAAAGGAAACAAATACATGCATGAAGTAGTAGATTCTGTAACACAGGGAAACAAAGATGGTGTTCTTGAGCAGAAACCTACATTAGTTAACCTTCAGTGCGATATCGACCATCCAACACAGTGTATGGCAGATATGCTTCACATCATCAATACATTTGGTGGTGTAGAGAATCTTAAAGGTAAAAAAGTTGCTATGACATGGGCTTACTCTCCAAGTTATGGTAAACCATTAAGCGTACCTCAGGGTGTTGTTGGCTTAATGACAAGATTTGGTATGGACGTTGTACTTGCACATCCAGAAGGATATGACATCATGCCAGAGGTAGAAGAAGTTGCTAAGAAAAACGCAGCAGAAAACGGCGGAAGCTTCACAAAGACAAACTCTATGGCAGAAGCTTTCAAAGATGCTGATATCGTATATCCAAAGAGCTGGGCTCCTTTTGCAGCTATGGAAAAACGTACAGACTTATATGCAGAAGGTGACCAGGCTGGAATCGATGCATTAGAGAAAGAATTACTTGCGCAGAACGCAGAGCATAAAGACTGGTGCTGTACAGAAGAACTTATGTCTACAACTAAAGACGGAAAAGCTCTCTATCTTCACTGCTTACCAGCAGACATCAATGGTGTATCCTGCAAAGACGGAGAAGTTGAAGCTTCTGTATTTGACAGATACCGTGATCCATTATACAAAGAAGCAAGCTACAAACCATACATCATCGCAGCTATGATTCTTCTTGCAAAACAGAAAGATATCACTGGAACATTAGAAGCATTAGCAGACAAAGCTACCCCAAGACACTTCGGTGAATAATTTAAGTCGTTTATTAATTCGCAGGGGGTATAGTTAGAGTGAGTAAAAGAATCGTCATCGCTTTAGGGGGAAATGCACTTGGAAGCAACCTTGAAGAGCAGATGAAAGCCGTAAAGAATACAGCAATTGCGATTGCTGATTTAATTGAAGAGGGAAACGAAATTGTTATCGCGCATGGAAATGGACCACAGGTTGGGATGATTCAGAATGCGATGACAGAACTCAGAAGATCAAATCCTGAAAAGTATGTACAGTCTCCGTTATCTGTATGTGTGGCAATGAGTCAGGGATATATCGGATATGACCTTCAGAATGCACTTCGCGAAGAGTTATTAGATCGTGGAATTCAGAAAGACTGTGCGACAATGCTTACACAGGTTGAAGTAAGTCCGGATGATCCGGCATTTAAAAATCCAACCAAACCAATCGGTTCCTTTATGACAAAAGAAGAAGCAGATGAGCTTGTAAGGGAGAAGGGTTATAAGGTAATCGAAGATTCCGGACGAGGCTACCGCAGAGTGGTAGCTTCCCCGAAACCAGTATCTATTGTAGAGATTGACACAATCAAAGCATTAGTAGAAAGCAACCACGTTGTCATCGCATGTGGTGGTGGTGGAATTCCTGTATTTAAAACAGGAGGACATCACTTAAAAGGTGCAGCCGCAGTAATCGACAAAGATTTTGCCGCTGAGAAACTTGCAGAACAGTTAAATGCAGACTGTCTGATTATACTTACTGCTGTGGAAAAAGTAGCCATCCATTTTGGCACACCAGAACAGGAGGCACTTTCCGAGCTTACACCAGAACTTGCTGAGAAATACATTGAAGAAGGTGAGTTCCCAGCAGGTTCCATGCTTCCAAAGGTACAGGCAGCCGTAGCATTTACCCAGTCTGGAGAGGGAAGAACATCTCTTATCACCTTACTTGAGAAGGCAAAAGATGGAATTGCCGGAAAGACGGGAACATTAATTCATCAGTAGAGGAGCAAATGTTATGAATAAAGCATTACATACAGACAATGCACCTGCTGCTATCGGACCATATTCCCAGGCAGTACAGGCAGAGAAAACAATTTATGTATCTGGTCAGCTTCCAGTAGATCCTGCGACAGGAGAATTTGCTGGAGAAGACATTAAGGCACAGACAAAACAGAGCCTTACAAACATCAAGAACATCCTTGCATCTGCAGGAGCAGATATGAGTGATGTAACAAAGACTACAGTTTTACTTCAGGACATTGCAGACTTTGGAGCAATGAACGAAGTATATGCAGAATTTTTCACAGAACCATATCCAGCACGCGCAGCTTTTCAGGTTGCCGCTCTTCCAAAGGGCGCAAAAGTAGAGATTGAAGCGGTAGCTGTAATTTCTGAGAAATAATTACGATGAATAACTATTCAGAATCAACTCCTATAGTGTCTATAGTGCTTATGAAAAATACACCTGATTCTGAATAGTTAAAATAATCATACGAGAACCATATCAGGAGAAGGGAAACCCGCCAGAATCAGGAAAAGGGAAACCCGCCATTACGATATGTTCTTATAAAGAAAGACTTCCCGTTGATACAGATTGTACTGTGATAACGGGATTCTTTTATATTCTCAACTTGTAATGATTATACGAAAAGGAGAAGAACATATGAAATGGCTTATAAAAAACGGAACCATTGCTTCAGAAGAAAAAACATTTCTGGCTGACTTGTTATTAGAAGATGACAAAATCATAAAAATCGATACGAACATAGAAGACGCGGAAGCAAAGTGTATTGATGCAGAAGGATGTTATGTTATGCCGGGTGCAGTAGATATTCATACACATATGGATTTGGATGTCGGGATTGCAAGGGCTATTGATGACTTTTATACAGGAACGATTGCTGCGGCCTGTGGTGGTACAACAACTATCATTGACCATATGGCATTTGGACCAAAAGGCTGCAATCTGATGCATCAGGTAAAGGAATATCACAAGCTTGCAGATCATAATGCTGTAGTTGATTACGGATTCCACGGCGTTTTTCAGCATGTTAATGATGATATATTAAAAGAAATGAAAAAAGTTGTCAAAGACGAGGGAATCACCAGCTTTAAAATTTATATGACCTATGACTATAAACTTTCTGATGAAGACATCGTTCGTGTATTAAAACAGGCAAAAGAAGATGGTATTTTAATTACGGTTCATTGTGAAAATGATGGTATCGTATCTTACTTCCGAAAGAAATTTGTGGGAGAAGGGAAAACAGAAGTAAGATATCATCCATTAAGCAGGCCAAATGAAGCAGAAGCAGAAGCTGTAAACCGTATGTTATATCTTGCAAGTGCTATAGGAGATGCTCCTGTATACATCGTACATCTTTCGACAAAAGAGGGATTAGAAGAAATTCGTCAGGCAAAGAAACGAGGACAGAAACATATCGGAGTGGAGACTTGTCCACAGTATCTATTGCTTACAGATGACTTGTATGATGATTCATCTGAAGGGTTAAAGGCAGTGATGGCTCCACCACTGCGAAAGCCAGCAGATAATGAGGCATTATGGGATGGCCTTAAAAACAATGAAATTGATACTGTAGCAACCGATCACTGTCCATTTACTTTCAAAAGGCAAAAGCAGCAGGGAGCAGATGATTTTACAAAATGTCCAAGTGGCGCGCCGGGAGTAGAAGAAAGATTATCTTTATTATATTCTGAGGGTGTGTGCAAAGGGAAAATTTCCATGGAACAGCTTGTAAAATACGCCTGTACCAATCCAGCAAAGGTCGGAGGAGTCTATCCACAAAAAGGTACACTCTCTGTCGGTTCTGATGCAGATATTGTGATCTTTGATCCAAAGAAAAAATGGACAATGACAAAGAAAAAAATGTATGGTGCTGCCGATTATACCTGTTATGAGGGACGAGAGATCGAAGGTAAAATCGACCTTGTAATGCAGAGAGGAAAGATTCTTGTAAAAGACGGAGAATTCCTCGGTGAAAGAGGAGACGGTAAATATTTAAAGAGAGGAAAAAGCAGCATCGTCTAAAAAAATACAAAAGGGGCAGCAAAACTTATAAGCAGAATAATACGAATATTTTGAAAGTTTCTTGAGAGGTGTTATAAGTAGAAATGGAAACATATGAAGAGAGTGTTGAACTTACCAGAACATTTGTCAAAATAGAAAGTACAAATCCTGGAACAGAAGAAGCAGCAATGAGAGAGGCTATCCTTGCTTATCTAAAGGATACTTCCTGCGAAATCCAGCTTGACGATGTAGGAAATGGCAGAAAAAATGTAATTGCCACATTGTGGCCGGAAAATACAAAAGAAGAAAGTATAAAAGATGGATATTCAAACAATCTATTTTATAGAAACAATAAATTAGCAAATAGCTGGCATGATGATGGAAGTGACTGGTATTTCTTCAAAGATGGGAGAAAATATACAGGATGGGGAATAGATGCAGATGGAGAACATTACTACGTAAATGGTAAGTATGCGAATGGACAATACAATGGTAAAAACTATGTAAATGGAAAAGAAGAAAGTGTAAAGAATGGATATGTAAATAATCTATTTTATAGTAACAACCAATTAGCAAACAGCTGGCATGATGATGGAAGTGACTGGTATTTCTTCAAAGATGGTAAGAAATATACAGGTTGGGGAAAAGATAATGCCGGAGAGCATTACTATGTAAATGGAAAATATGCGAATGGACAATACAATGGTAAGAATTATGTGAATGGAAAAGAAGGGAATCCAAATGGATATGTAAATAATTTATTTTATAGCAATAATAAATTAGCGAATAGTTGGCATGATGACGGACAAGATTGGTATTTCTTCAAAGACGGGAGAAAATATACAGGTTGGGGAATAGATGGAAACGGAGAACGTTACTATGTAAATGGTAAATATGCAAATGGCCAATACAATGGTAAAAACTATGTAAATGGTGAAGAAAAGGAGGTTAATGCCTACTCTGGTTACTATAAGGTAGTGTCACTATACATTCCAGTATATGATGCTAATGGAAATGTTTTATCACATGTATCAAAAGATACAATTCTATTTAGAGATAACAGAGCTAGTGTGGGAGGAAGAATTCCAGTTCAAGTAGCGGGATTAACAGGATATGTAAATCCATCACAAGTTCAGGCAGTAAATTCTAGCACTACGTTTATTCCAGATTATGTTAGTGATGGTAAATATGTTTATCATAGATATTCACAATATAGTAAAGTAATGGTTGCATATCATAATTCTAATATGGTAGTAGGGAGATCTTATTATTCAGCAGATGGAATTAATTTTGGAACTTTCAAATTGAATCATCCATTCCAATTCAGTAACTTGAAATCAAAAACAAATTATACAGCAGCAGATTTAGATAGATTGTATAGCTTAATGGGAGCTAGCGACAGTAGATTAGCTGGCAAAGGAGCTACATTCAAAGCTGCTGAAGAAAAGTATGGTGTTAATGCATTGTACTTAGTTGCACATAGTGCTTTAGAAAGTGCGTGGGGAAGAAGTAAGATTGCCAGAGATAAAAATAATTTCTTTGGTATTTCAGCTTATGATAACAATCCATATAATGCTGCTACTAAGTTTGATAATGTTGATGCTGGTATTTTAGGTGCAGCACGTTGGATTAATGAGAAATATTTATCAAAATCAACATATCCTGCTCGTGGAGCTTATCTTGGAAATAAAGCTGGAGGAATGAACGTTAACTACGCAACAGCACCGTATTGGGGAGAATCAATAGCTAGTATAATGTTCGCGGCTAATGAAAAATTAGGTAGAAAAGATGGATAATACAAGTTTAGCTAGATTATGTTTAATCTAGCTTGCTTTTTGATGAGGTGAAGAGTATGTTAGTATCGGTGGTAGTTGGTCTTCTGAATGAAGAGAAATTTCTTCCTAGATTGATAGAAGATTTTAAAAATCAAACTTATCCCCATAACAAAATAGAGTTAATATTTATAGATGGGATGTCAAAAGA
>ERZ894226.1386-NODE-1386-length-9703-cov-19.830638_pt1 | contig 9703 bp, 10 predicted proteins | sample MGYA00380294_ERZ894226 | MGnify/ENA primary metagenome ERZ894226 (study PRJEB32331, sample SAMN06328434) | human gut metagenome | biome: human gut microbiome; feature: stool | host: Homo sapiens | collected 2014-10-29 ... | reverse complement strand
GGGATCCATGAAAAATTTCTATATCTTGAAAATAAGATTTTCAGGGACATGGATCGTATAAAACAGTTGCGGATTTATCCACCGAAAAATGAAAAATGTGACCTTATCGTTATCTATGAGATTGAAGAACCAGAGCAGCTTTCCCAGAAGGGACATTATTTATCTATTGATCTTGGTCTTCACAATTTGATGACCTGTTATGATTCTGGAAATGGAAGGACTTTTATTCTAGGAAGAAAATATCTTTCTCTGGAAAGATACTTTCATAAAGAGATAGCCAGAGTACAGTCTGTATGGTATGCGCAGCAATCGAAAAAAGGAATAAAATATCCAAAATCATCAAAACATATCCAGAGACTATATAGGAAAAAGCAGAATGCAGTAAAAGACTACTTTCACAAAGTGACCAGATGGATTGCAGAATATTGCAGAAAAGAAGATATCCACTGTGTGGTTGTGGGTGATATCCGAAATATTCGTAAAGAAAAAGATATGGGGCATAAGACCAACCAAAAGTTTCACGGACTGCCATATGACAGACTGTACATCATGCTGGACTATAAACTGAAACTGTATGGAATACAATTGATAAAACAGGAAGAAAGCTATACAAGTCAGTGCAGCCCATTATCATCAGAGGTATCAAAAAGATATGCAGAAGCATCAAATCGAAAAGAGCGGGGCATGTATATAACCAATGGAGTAAGATTTAATGCAGATGCAATAGGCGCCTTCAATATCCTGCGGAAATATCTTTCCGTATCCGGAAAGCAGAAGAAACTGTCCATAACTGGACTAAAAAATCCAGAAATAATAAAAGTAGCTGCATAGCCGAAAGGTAAGCAGTATTGGTGTCATGGACGCACCCTGAAAAAAGGCGGTATCCCGCCAGAATTCAGATGCTCTGGTAACTTAGTTGCCGAGTAGTTCACAGAGATCTTCATCTGTAAAGTAAGGAGCAACATGTCCGCCTAATATAACGGTATGCTCCAGAACCATATGCAGGTTGTTGATCAGAATGGACAGATGTCTTAAATAATCCTCCCATCTTTCTATACAGCCGGTATCGCCGGCTGATTTTTTTTCAAAAAATTCTTCCAGGTTATCGGAATCTCCGAGAAGAAAGTGCACGGCAACGGCATTTGCAGAGGCAGGAGCTGATGTGGCAATCGTTGACCTTGACATTGAAGAAGCAAAGAAGACGGCGAAAGAGCTCGCAGAAAAGTCATTGCAATCCAGACAGACTGCACAGACAAAGAGCAGGTAGATGTAGAAGAAGTTGTAAAAGAACTGGGAGGCCTGGATTTCTGCCATAATAATGCGGGAATCTGCATCAATGCACCGGCAGAAGAGATGACATATGAACAGTGGTTGAAAGTAATCAATATTAATCAATATTAATCTGAATGGAATCTTCTTAACGGATATTGCAGCAGGAAAATATATGCTGGAAAATGGCGGAGGTTCCATCATCAATACAGCTTCCCATGTCAGCACATATTGTAAATGTACCGCAGCCACAGTGTGCATATAATGCATCAAAGGTAGGAGTGATCCAGCTGACAAAATCACTTGCAATCGAATGGGCAAAACGCGGCGTGCGTGTAAACTGTATCAGCCCTGGATACATCGGAACAGAGTTAACACTGAACTCACCAACACTGATTCCACTGATTGAAAAATGGAATGAGATGGCACCAATGGGAAGAATGGGAAAACCAGAAGAACTTGAAGCAATCTGCGTATACCTTGCAGGAGATACAAGTTCATTTACAACAGGTTCAGACATCGTAGTTGACGGAGCATTTACCTGCTTCTAATATGAAAAAATGGGCAAAAAGAATCGGTTATGGAATCGGTGATCTGGGATGTAACCTGGTGTTCAGTACGATGGCTTCGTATCTGATGGTATTTTACACCGATGTATTTGGAATTACGGCGGCTGCGGCAGGTACGAAGATGCTGGTAACAAAATTTATCGATGCACTGACTGACACAGGAATGGGACTGATTGCTGCATTCCAGGGATTTTTCGTAAAAGGCGGAATGGGACTGACAAGTTTCATTATCGGAATCTTCCTGAAAAAAGGCGGCTATGTAGCTAATGCGGTACAGATCTCTCGTGCACTGACGCATATTGAAATCTGCTTTATCTGGATCCCGATCGTGCTGTGTGTGCTGATCGCAGTTCTGACATATTTTTATAAATTGGACAGTATCCGTGGTGAGATGACGGAGGAACTGGAAAAACGTAGATAAATTATGCATAAAAACCTGGACAAAAAAATCAACTTTTTGGTGAATCTTTATCTGCTGTAGGTGTTATAATACGACTGTAACAAAGGAAACCTACTTAACAAAACCTCTTTGTAGCGTTGAAACCGCAAAGCGAAGGCTGCTAAGCATCAGATTTTTGGAGGAAAAGATAAATGAATACTTTAAAAGCTGAAAAAAGAAGCATGGACATCAAAGCAAAGAAATTAAGAAGAGAAGGTTACGTTACTGGTAATGTCTTCGGAAGAGAGATGAAAGAGTCTGTTCCGGTTAAGATGGAAAAAGCAGCTGTTGACCGTTTACTTAAGGCTTGCCACAAAGGTAGTCAGGTAATGCTGGACATCGAAGGTGAGAAGATGAATGTTCTGATTAAAGATGTCGAGTTTAACCCATTAAAAGGTCAGGTAGATGAGATAGACTTCCAGGCACTTGTAAGTAATGAAAAAGTACATTCTGTAGCAGAGATCGTTCTGGTCGGACATGAGAAAGATGCAGGTGGTGTACTGGAGCAGTTACTGGAAGAAGTACAGTTCAAGGCATATCCGTCAGCATTGGTTGACAAGGTAGAAGTTGATGTAAGTAACATGAAAGTCGGAGATTCTATCAAGGTAAAAGATCTTACACTTTCAAGTGACAAAGATGTAGATGTCATGACTGATCCTGAGACTACAGTTGTTACATTGCAGTATGTACACAACAGTGAGGCGGATGATGATGCCGATGAGGAAGCCGCAGAAGCAACAGAATAAACAAAAGATAAAATTTATAAAAATACGGAAAAACCCGGATATCGAAGTATAGATGTCCGGGTTTTTTTGCTATACTACATCATATATAGAACCGCGGACAGAGTAGAATTGCGGATTGTGTATAGAAATAAGAGTAAGAAAACATGATGAAAATGAGGTGATCTTATGGCAAAAGAGCAGCTTGCAGTAATAGAGATGGTAACCAATATGATTCTGGGAAAGACAGAAGGAATCAGCAAGGTGGATTTTGTACCTCAGAAAACAAGGTGTCCGGAACCGGAAAATGGAATGCATATGCATGATAAAGTACCGGTAATACAGGATCAGGATATAGAAAAAACGAAAAATCAGCAACAGATATTTCCAAGAAAGACTCCGGAAAGCCAGGGGATAGTCTCAGATCATCTGAGATACCTGATACAGGAACTGGCAGATTCACCGAATACAGATATGCATCATTTTATGGTGCTGCGTCATGGAAATGTGATCTGTGAGGCAGACTTTGCGCCGTACAGAAAAGGAATCTGGCATATCACACATTCGATGTGCAAAAGTATCACCGGAATGGCAGTCGGTTTTCTGGTAGAAGAGGGAAAACTGGAATTGTCAGAAAACATTTATAAAATATTTTCTGATAAAGGAAGTACCTGGGTGAAAATGTTCCGGCCGGAGGTTACAGTAGAGAATCTGCTGACAATGACAAGCGGTGTGACATTTAATGAATCAGGAATTGTGTCCGGAAATGACTGGCTGGAAAGTTATCTGAATGCTTCGGTGGCGGAAAAGCCAGGGACAAAATTCCAGTATAACAGTCTGAATTCATATGTGCTTTCTGCGATCATAACAGAACGGACCGGAATGCCGATGGATGAATATCTGAAGCCGAGACTGTTCGAGCCATTGGGGATCACGGATTATCTGTGGGAGAAATGTCCGAGAGGAATTACGAAAGGCGGCTGGGGACTTTTCATGCATACAGAGGATATGGCGAAGCTTGGACAGCTATATCTGAATAAGGGGAAATGGAATGGAAAACAGATCATTCCGGAAAGCTGGGCAGAGGCGTCTGTTACGAAAAAAGTAGATAGTATAGAAGGTACTTACGGATACGGATATCAGCTCTGGATGGAAGAACGTCCGGGAAGCTTTGAATATAATGGAATGCTTGGGCAGAATGTGCTGATCTATCCGGACGTTGATATGGTGATCGTAACGAATGCGGGAAATGAAGAACTATTCCAGGACAATGTGATGCTGAATATTATAAGAAAATATTTCCCGGTAGATTGGATGCCAAAAGAGACACTTCCGGAGAATCCAATTGCGTATGCAAAGCTGCAGGAACTGACCGAAAGGCTGGCTGGAAAAAGACTAAAGAATGATCAATATTATAACAGTCCCCTTATAATCGGAAAAGGCGGTTGGAAGAAGAATTCCTCAAAATATAGAGTCCGCGAAAGACAGACCGAAATAGAAAAAGTACAAAATCAACAGATTCATTTACTGACAGATCTGTTGGATGGTACATGTTATGAGATGGAACAGGCAAGCGTCGGACTTTTTCCGCTGGTTATGCAGGTCATGCACAACAATATGACGGATGGTATATCGAAGATCAATTTCTATAAAAAGAGAACGAAAGAATTGCAACAGACTCTGATCCTCTGCTTTCAGGAGGGCGAAGAGTCTATAGAACTGGAAATGGGTTGGAATCAATATATAGAAAATAAACTGAGCATTCATGGAGAAACATATCTGGTTGCGGTGAAGGGAGAACTCTCTTCTGATGTGGATGACAATCCGGTTCTGAAAGTGGAAATAGTGTATCTGGAAGAAGCGATGAGGCGGAAGTTATATGTGACATTTGTTAAGGATACATCAGCATCAAAATTAATAACACCGGAATATATAGAAATAAAATGGTACGAATCACCCGGTAAGGCTCTGATCATGGAAGGAATGGAATCCATCACGACAGAAGTTACTAAGCATCCGATCTATTCCCGTATCAGGGAGAATGGAGGTATTGATCTGCTCCATCGCCTGATGGAACAGACGATAGAGCCGGTGATTAAAGGTAGAATCATAGATTCGTCCGAAGAAGCACAGCAAGATACAGAAGTACAGCATCCTGAAATTTCCGGGGATTAAGGCCGGTTATTTTATGAATACGGTTTAACTTATATTGAAGTGTATTTTTATGAAGATACAGTTTGTCACAAGTTCTGATAAGTGACATATCTTCAGAAAAATACACTTTTATTATGTCCAGATCCTGCGTAGAAAGACCACTGATCGTCTTTTGAAGAAAATGATTCCGGGTGTCGTCGGTTACAGAAGACAGAATTAACTGCAATGTCAGATCATCAAAAAGTGCAAAATTTTCAGATGTATTTGTCAGAGTATTTATAGCGGTAAGTGCAGATTCATAAGAATGATGAACTTGAAAAACAGGAGTGGATTTTCCCACGGCAACCTGCAGAATGGAAGCATAATTTAAAAAAATATGTTATAAAGGACATATAAATGACTGGAAAAGTTTGTTATAGTATGAATAAATCCAAAAGACCTAGATGTAGGAAACAGTCAGTGAATAACACAAAACAAATAACGAAAATTTGTGAAAATGAGGAGGAAGCAAACTATGAAAATTGTAACAGCAATCGATTCATTTAAAGGAAGTATGACTTCGATGGAAGCAGGACTTGCAGTAACAGAAGGAGTACACAGAGTAGATTCAGATGTGGATGTGCAGATCAGACCGCTGGCAGACGGAGGCGAAGGAACGGTAGAAGCGCTTGTTGCCGGAATGAATGGCATGAAACAGGAGATTCAGGTGACGGGACCACTTGGAACACCGGTAGTCTGTGAATATGGAATCATTGAAAGTAGCAAGACGGCAGTAATTGAGATGGCAGGAGCAGCGGGAATTACACTGGTGCCGGATGAAAAGAAGAATCCACTTTACACAACGACTTACGGTGTCGGGGAAGTAATCAAAGATGCGATTGGAAAAGGCTGTAGAAGATTTATCATCGGAATCGGAGGCAGTGCAACGAATGACGGAGGTATCGGGATGCTGCAGGCACTTGGATTCGGATTCATGAACAAGAATGGACAGCCGGTACCATTTGGTGCAAGAGGTCTGGAAGAACTGGAGACGATCACGGATACCTATGTGATACCAGAACTGAAAGAATGTGAGTTCCGGATTGCGTGTGATGTAACAAATACGCTGTGTGGAGAGCAGGGAGCAAGTGCTGTTTACGGACCGCAGAAAGGAGCAACGCCATCTATGATCATGCAGATGGACAAATGGCTGGCATATTATGCGGCACTGGCAAAAGAAAAATTTCCGAAAGCAAATGCAAAACAGGCCGGAACCGGAGCTGCCGGAGGACTGGGATTCGCATTTTTAACATTTACCAATGCAGTGCTGGAATCCGGGATCAAGATCGTACTGGAGGAGACACAGCTGGAAGAATATATCAAAGATGCGGATCTGGTAGTTACGGGAGAAGGAAGACTGGACAGACAGACGGCGATGGGAAAAGCACCGATCGGAGTAGCAAAGCTGGCTAAAAAATACGGAAAGACAGTGATTGCATTTGCAGGATCGGTAGAACGGGATGCAAGAGAATGTAACGAGCATGGAATTGACGCATTCTTCCCGGTTTTACGAGGCATTACCACGCTGGAAGAAGCCATGAAGAATGAAAATGCGAAGAGAAACCTGGCGGATACTGCGGAACAAGTATACCGTTTATGGAGATAAGGCAGAACAGGTAAAAAATGAAAAGAAATAAAGTCTGAAATAGATTTTTATATTTTATAAAAGATAACATACAGGAGAAAAAAGAGCACTTGCGGCAATATCACTTGCAACGATGATTATCTGTGCAGTTGGTGTGTTTATCGACATTTCGGTAATTACAGTTGCACCGATCGCAGGTATTCTGATGGCCGGAGCAACGGCTTCTACAACAGCCGGAGCAACAATCGGCGCGCAGACATTTGCCGAAACACTGATAAAATCAGGCGTGTCTGCATTATCAGCCGGAGCCATGGTTCATGCCGGAGCAACGGTGATCGATTCGCTTCCGTATGGTTCCTTCTTCCATGCGACCGGCGGGGCAGCAGGACTGGAGATAAAAGAAAGAATGAAACTGATCCCGTATGAAATGTGCGTAGGACTTACGAGTACGGTGGTTGCGGTTATGATGTATGTGATTTAGAAAGTAGATGGAAAATGATAATACTGCAATTAGTTACATGCAGTAGATCAAGGTTAAAAAATAGTCGCTTAGTTTACCAGACTGTGGGCGGCTATTTTTGTGTCTTATGATTATCCTTACCAATTGTGTATCCGATGCTGAAGGACTAACCGCCTACCGTTTTGGTAGCACCCATGATATGATTATAGTAATTAATAATAGAAAACACAATATATATTTACTTACTAATGGATAATTTGAAAATGTGATTTTATTAGGGAAAATGATAAATTATAGATCCCTGTATCTTGCATGCCTTTATGATATAGACTTATAATAAAAGAAAAAGACCGAAAGGACTGATTCTATGAAACGTATTTTCTGGATTGTATTGGACAGTGCCGGCATCGGTGAAGCACCGGATGCGGATAAATTTGGTGATGTCGGAAGTAATACATGGAAGAGCTGCTATGACAGCGGGGAACTTCATATTCCGAATATGGAAAAGATAGGAATCTACCAGATTGATGGTATGGAATATGCAAAAAGTACAGAGAATCCGACCGGAAGTTTTGCAAAAATGCAGGAATTATCATGTGGAAAGGATACGACGACCGGACACTGGGAAATGGCGGGTATCGTAACACCGAATCCGCTTCCGAAATTCCCGGACGGATTCCCGAAAGTATTCATAGAGGAATTTTCAAAAAGGACGGGAAGGAAGATTCTGTGTAATCTGCCGTATTCGGGTACACAGGTCATTTATGATTATGGCCGGGAGCAGGAAGAGACAGGAGCACTGATCGTGTATACATCTGCGGACAGTGTATGCCAGATTGCAGCGCACGAGGAGATAATTCCGGTAGAGCAGTTATATGAATACTGTAAGATTGCCAGAGAGATGCTGACTGGAGATCTCGGAGTCGGAAGAGTGATCGCAAGACCATTCATCGGAACATGGCCAAATTACGAACGGACAATCAGACGGCATGACTTTTCACTTGCACCGCCGAGACAGACGGTGTTGGATGCATTAAAAGCAGAAGGAAAAGATGTGATCGGTGTCGGAAAGATCTATGATATCTTTGAAGGGCAGGGAGTGACGGAGACCTACCCGAATCAGGGAAATGAAAAGAATATGGAAAAGACGATCGAGATACAGAAGAAAGAGTTCGACGGACTTTGCTATGTGAACTTAGTAGATGGGGATATGATCTATGGACACCGGCGTGATATTGCAGGATATGCAGGAGCACTGACGAGATTCGATGAACAGTTAGGAGAATTCCTCGCAAATATGCGGGACGACGATATGCTGATGATTACGGCAGACCATGGCTGTGATCCGGGATATACCGGAACGGATCATACAAGAGAATATGTGCCTTGTCTTATATACGGAAAAGAGATCAAAGCAGGGGTGAATCTGCATACCAGAAAAGGTTTTGCAGATATGGCGGCGACGATTGCGGAAGCTCTTGGAAGTAAATACCGGGGAGATGGGGAGTCATTCTGGGATGAAATAAGAAATTGACATATTCATTAGATGATGTTAGTATAGTTATAGAAAAAGGGTGTTGCCGATAGACGGTCAGTCCTGATAATTAATTTATGTATTAAAAATAGTCGCCTAGTTTACCAGACATGGGGCGGCTATTTTTGCACATTTTTTATATCAATTCGAAATAATATACAATAAGAGGTGACATTATGAGTCTTCCACCATATAGAAAAATCGACCAGTCAACCTGGTCACGTCAGGATCACTATAAGTATTATACCGAAAAATTAAAAGTAAACTACAGTATGACAGCGCGCCTGGATGTAACAAGATTAAGAGCAGAATGCGACCGGTTCGTAGTGCATTTCTATGCGGCATTCATCTGGTGTACGTCAAATGTTGTGAACCGCCTGCCATTTATGAAGATGATGACGGACGAAGAAGGCAATCCGGGAGTCTGGGATGTTGTGCATCCAAATTATACAATCTTTCACAAAGAAGATCACACATTTTCTGACTGTTGGAGCGAATATGATGCAGACTTTGCGACTTTTTATAAGAGAATCGAAACGGATATAGAAGCTGCAAAGAAAGTCCGGGGAGTCAAAGCAAAAGCCGGACAGCCGGTGAATTTCTACTGCATCTCTTGTGTGCCGTGGCTGGATTATACCGGATATGCGACATCGATAGTGTCGGATCATGTAGCGCTGTTTCCGATTATTACATTTGGTAAATATACAGAAGATAACGGGAAACTGACACTTCCACTGACGCTTACGATTGCTCATGCGGCAATGGATGGGTGGCATACGTCGGAATTCTTCCGGGAGATGCAGGAGGAGTTAGAGGCATTTTCTATTTAATTAATTATTGCGGCCTCTCAGTCCATGAGAAAAACTGAGTGTGTAAATAATTGGACCTGTTGACAAACTACTTATATTCGCGATTTCTCACTTGTGAATTTA
>ERZ894226.1377-NODE-1377-length-9769-cov-5.357731_pt1 | contig 9769 bp, 7 predicted proteins | sample MGYA00380294_ERZ894226 | MGnify/ENA primary metagenome ERZ894226 (study PRJEB32331, sample SAMN06328434) | human gut metagenome | biome: human gut microbiome; feature: stool | host: Homo sapiens | collected 2014-10-29 ... | reverse complement strand
CGCCAATCTTGCGGGACTTCCTGCGGGCACGATGGCCGCGTTCCGTTCGGCGCTTAATCCGGATCGGACGAAGCGGTGCACGCCGGACGATTTGCTGCAGGCGATCGCCGTGGATGCGTTGAATCCGCAGGCGTGGGTTGCGGCCGACAATGGTGGCGCAGCGGATGGCGATACGGAGGCGATGCCCCCTTTTGTTAAATCGCCCGACAATCCGCGCACGTTGTGGCGATTGCAGGACGATATAACCGGCGAAAACGCCATCGGCACGCGCACGATGCCAAGGCTCAGTGAAGCAACGCAGGCGATCGGGCAGCCCGATGTGAGCGCAACTCAAGTAATCGGGAAACAAGTGACCAGCCAATCCGACGCGAGCGCAACGCAGGTGATCGCACCTGTTGACGATGCCGAGACCAGCGTGCTTTCCGACGCACTTCCCAACGTGGACAGCACGCGCACGATGCCGCAATCGCAAGGCACGCGGGCGATGCCGACAGGCACGCAGGTAATGCCGCAATCCATGCCGTCAACACAAATGCTGCCGGCCCAGAACGCATGGAATCCAGCGGAAGCGCCGACGCAAGTCGACCCGACCATCAAACCCGCGTTGCAACGCATCGCCATGCGGCAGCCACCGTCCGTCATACCGCAGGCCACGGTGGCCGCGGCGCAGCAATCGCCCGCAATGTCATTCCCGCCGGTACCCGGTATGGATGGGCCGAACGTTGCGGAAGCACCTAATCCCGCCGATGTGAAGCGTGGCGCGATGTTGGGCCGGGGCATGCTCCCCTGCGCGCTGATGGCGATTCCCGTGGCCGTCTGCGGACTGTTCTCACTGTGGACGGCGATGGCAGCCGCGTTGCTGTTCGCCTGTGCGCTGGCCACCATCGGATTCAACACGGAGGCGCAGCTCGAGCGCGAAGGCAAACGTGGCGGCGAGAAGAAAAGTTCCGACTGGCTGCTGCGATTGGCGGGACTGCCCTGGCACATCGTGAAGGGCTTCGGCGTCGCCATCGTGCGGACGCTGATCATGTTGGCCGTGGCCGCGCTGGGTTTGTCGCTCACCACGGTCGTGCTGCAGCTTCCGTATGCCGTGATGGATACGTGGATATTTGGATTGACGATTCCGATGCCGACGCTGCTTGGCGGTCCGCTTTCCGAAAGCGGGCTGGCGCAGGCTGCGTTCTGCGCGATCGGCTGGCTTGTGGCCGTGGCCGCTCCGGGCGCGATCGTACTGCGATTGGGCGGCGGCGCACTGCGTAAACAGCCGTATCTGCGCCACTTGAGCGAGCTGCCGACGCAATCGCAAGGCAATACGGAATTCCCGACGAATCGATAGCAAGGCATCGCTAGTATGGTGCCCAGCACAACAACGTGAGGTCGAAAGGAATATCGATGGCCCAGAACAGCAAGGATGCGCAGAAGCGTACCAGCCGCGCCGAGCGTAGGGCCGCTGAGGCCGCGGCGATGAAGGCGCGCGCCGAGCAGATGGAGAAGGAACGCAAGCAGCAGACGATCATCGGCGGCATCGTGGTGGCGGTGCTGGTGATTCTGGTGGCGATCGGCGCGTTCACCGTGTACCACAACATGCATAAGAAGGCCGAAACGAAGGCTTCCACCGAAACCGTGCAGGAAGCGTACACGGCGTTGCAGAAAGTGAAGAACACTCCGAAGCTCGTCGATAAGAAGGGCGGCCTGCTGATTTCCAAGAACGGCTACGGCAAGGCTGTGGAGGGCGCGCCGACCGTCGAGCTCTACATGGATTTCCTGTGCCCGGGCTGCGGCAACCTGCACCGCCAGTTGGACGCCGACCTGCAGAAGATGGTCGATGCCGGCCAGATCAATCTGGACCTGCATTTCATGGCGTTCATGGACCGTTGGTCCACCGACGAGTATTCCAGTCGCGCGGCGAACGCGGCCATCTACCTGGCCGAGCATGACAGCGACCCGAACCATCTGATCTCCTTCCTGGAGAAGGTCTACGCCGAGGATTTCCAGCCGGAGGAAGGCTCCGCATACAAGTCGGTGAGCGACGCCAAGATCAAGGAGCAGATGATCGCCGCGGGTGTTTCCAAGGATGTTGCGGACAAGGCGTTTGGCCGCGATTATCAGGAATGGCTTGATGCGATCGACACTTACACGCCGAAGCGTTCCGAACTGTGGCATCAGTCCGGCAGCTACAAGGGCAGCATGACCACGCCGACCGTGATCATCAACGGCAAGTATTGGGATATGGACCAGCTGACCACCGCCCAGACGACGGTTAAGGACGGTCTGTTGGAATCGATCGGCCTGAAGGACAGCGAAGTCGGCGTTGCCGGCAAGATGCCGTCCATCGGAGCCAAGAAGGGGCCGATTTCCGTCACCACGGGCGAATAACCCCTTACGGGCAGCCGGCGTGTCTCAACCCGCAATACTAAGTTGACTGCGGTGGAAGCGCTGGTTATGCTATTCATCGTTCCTCTGTTGTTTTCATAGCAAAAGAGGACATGCCTCCTTAGCTCAGATGGCCAGAGCGGCCGCCTTGTAAGCGGCAGGTCGTCGGTTCGATCCCGACAGGAGGCTCGAACCCGTATGACGGGCTTGGACCTCTTACCATGGGTAAGTGCTCCAGAAGTCTTCCCCCAACTTGAGACTTCTGGCAAAGCGGACGAGACGTCCCCCAACCTGTCTCGTCCGACCGGGGGCAGGACATCCCCTTCTCTCCTGCCCCCTTTTTATTTTTCGCTTTTCGCACCTGCTTTCAAAAATGTGGCGGTATGGATAAAACCATCGGAAAGCACGGCGACCGTTCCAGCTGAGCCGTTACAATAACGGCGTTGTAGGCAGCGCTGAAAAGAGGATAAATGACGAGAAGGTGGACCCCTCGGAGATTCGTGACGCTTCGTCGTGTCCGCGTCATGGCATGCGTGGCCTCATTGACTTTGACTTCGGCGTTGGCGTTTGGTGTGGGCGCGCGCAAATCCGTGGCGTTGACCGTCAATGGGGAGACCACCACGGTGACCACATATGCGATGAGCGTGGACCGTCTGCTGCAGGAGCAGGGCGTGAAAGTCAAAACGCACGACCTGGTGGAATCGACCAGCCCGACCAGCATGCTGAAGAACCATGATGTGGTGAACGTGCAGAGCGCATACCAGACCACCATCACCATCGACGGCCAGGAAGTGCCGTTCTGGACGGTCGCGTCCAGCGCCGAGCAGTTGCTGGACTTCTTCAACCAAAACGAAACCGAAGCGGCGAAAATCACCGTCAATATCAGCAACGTCTACAACAAGCTCACCGGCGGTCTCATCATCAACCAGAAGGGGCCCGTCACCGTCATCGCGGACGGGAAAAGCTCGGTGGCGCCGAACGGCAAGCTGCCCGCTGCCTCCATTCTTGACGCCAAAGGCATCACGTTGGGCAAGGAGGATCGCGTCAGTGTCGAAAAGGACGGCAAGACGACCATTCTGCGCGTCCGCCGCGTGACGCATGGTGAGGAGACCCGCACGAAGGAAGTGCCGTTCGGCACGCAGACCATCATCGACCCGAACCTGCAGCCGGGCGAAGTCACGGTACGGCAGGAAGGCGAAAACGGCGAAATCCAGCAGACGTATGCCGTCACCTACGTGGATGGCGTGAAGGAAAGCGAGACGCTGACCGGAGAGAAGACCACGAAAATCGCCATCGACAAAGTCAATGCGGTCGGACCGGAAAAAACTACGGACGATACCGACAAATCCGACAACAGCGGCAACGGCAACAGCAACGGCGATAACGGCGATTCCGGCAAGACGGACGACGGCAAGAACGATTCGGGTAAGAACGACTCGAATAAAAACGACAATAAGTCCGATTCGAACAAGTCCGATTCCGACAAAACCGATTCGAACAAGTCGGATTCCTCGGATAAGAACAATTCGAACAACAACTCGAATAACAATTCCAACAACACCAAGAAGGACGATCCGGCACCGACCCCCACACCAACCCCTGCACCGCAGCCGACTCCCGCACCCCAGCCCAAACCGCAGCCCACGCCGCAGCCGAGCAATCCTTCCGCAGGCTGCCGCTTGTACCATCCTTCCGCGGCACAGGCACAGGCCTACGCTTCCGGCGCGGCGGCGCAGCGCGGCTGGACCGGCCAGAACTGGACGGATCTGGTCAAACTCTGGAATCGCGAATCCGGATGGAGCTGGAGCGCGGAAAACGTGTATTCGGGCGCATACGGTATTCCACAAGCGTTGCCGGGCAGCAAAATGGCCACGTTCGGCGCGAATTGGAAGGACGATGCCGCCGTGCAGATCGACTGGGGTCTGAGCTACATCGCACAGCGGTACGGCAGCCCGTCCGCGGCGTGGCAGCACTCCGAACAGACCGGATGGTACTGATCCGGCTAATCGCCAACGATTTTCGTACCGGCATGAACGGATAATGAGGGAATGACAGAAGAGGGAATGACGGAAAACGTGAACGAGCATACGCAGGGCCATTTGCTGGGGGCGGCCGACATCCGACGCATCGCCGCCGACGCGGGTATCAGCCCGACGAAGAAATTCGGGCAGAATTTCGTGATTGATCCGGGAACCGTGCGTCGCATCGTGCGCGAGGCCGGCGTGACCGCCGACGACCATGTGCTGGAAGTCGGTCCCGGACTGGGTTCGCTGACGCTGGCGATTCTGGAAACCGGCGCCACGATGACGGCTGTGGAAATCGACCCGCCGGTCGCCGAACGCCTGCCGAAAACCATCGCCGAATTCATGCCGGACGCCGTGGACCGCTTCCGTGTGGTCAACCGCGACGCACTCACCGTCAATCCGGAGAATCTGCCCGATTTCAAGGATGACGATTCCTTCACGCTGGTGGCCAATCTGCCGTACAACGTGGCCACGCCGATTCTGCTCACCCTGTTGGAACGTTTCGACAATCTGGGCACCTTCCTGGTGATGGTGCAGAAGGAAGTGGCGGACCGTTTGAGCGAGAAGCCCGGTTCGAAGATCTACGGCACGCCGAGCGTGAAGCTCGCATGGTACGGCACCGCGGAACGCGTGGGCGTCATCGGCCGCAACGTGTTCTGGCCGGCCCCGAACGTCGATTCCGCGCTGGTGCTGTTCAAGCGCTACCCGGGCGGTCACACCCCCGCCGCGGACAATGCGGACGGTTCCGTGGTGGATCGCGAAACCGTGTTCCGTTTGATCGACGCGGCTTTCGGGCAGCGCCGCAAGACCCTGCACGCCGCATTGAAGAAAATCGTGCCGTCCGAAGCGTTCGAGAAGGCCGGCATCGACCCGACCCGTCGTGGCGAGACGCTCACCATCGACGAATTCGTGGCGTTGGCACGCGCGTTGGATGAGGTGTTCGCGTCATGAGCACCATTGATTCGCCCGCCATCGGAACGGCCACCATCAACGCCGTGAGCGTGGACTGCCCGGCGAAAACGAATCTGACCCTGCATGTGGGCCCGTCGCATGCCGAATGGGGCGGCCGTCATGAACTCGACACCATCTATTGCGCGGTCGGCGTATACGACACCGTCACCGCCACACGCAAAGCGCCGGGAAGCGGCTTCTCGCTGAATCTCGAGGGCGCGTATCTGGGCGACCTGGCCTCTTCCGGCAGCGATATGCGCCGCAACCACGCCGTGCTGGCATTGTTCGCCATGGCCGAAGCGAGCGGCCATGAGCCGGACGTGGCGTTGAACATCGACAAGCGCATCCCCGTCGGCGCGGGCATGGCCGGCGGTTCCGCCGATGCGGCGGCGACGATTCTGGCATTGAACACGTTGTGGGATCTCGATTGGCCGATCGAACGCCTGCAGGAAGTCGCGGCCACGCTGGGCGCGGACATGCCGTTCTGTCTGACCGGCGGTTACGCGCGCGGCACCGGTTTCGGCGAACGCATCGAACAGCTTGATGACGATGGCGATATCGTACGCGATCTTACGGAACGTGGGTTTACCGGCCATCTGCTGGTCGGCGCATACCGTGCGGAACTGCGCACGCCGGAAGTGTATGCCACATTCGATCAGATCGGTGCCGGCGATGGCGATGAGAACCACCTGCAGAAGGCGGCGGTCTCCCTGCATCCGCGTAGCGGACAGGCGATCGAGGAAGCCTTGCGTGCGGGAGCCAGCCAGGCGTTCGTCTCCGGTTCCGGCCCGTCCGTCATCGCGTTCGTGCCGACGGAGGATGCGGCGGACGCCGTGCAGCGGGCATGGCAGGACAGCCGTTGCGTCGATCGCATCATCGCCACGAACGCCCCAGCCCGACCGATTGTGCATATCACCGCATGACACATATCACCGCATGACAGTAAAGTTGATGGCAATTGGTTTGTTCAAAAGGAATTCGTAAATGACCCAGGCTAACGACGAGCGCGCCGCGCGCAAAGAGTACATTCGCCGCCGTCAGAAGACGGTGTTCAGCATCGTCGGAGCCGTCATGGTGGTCGCCATGGTGGTGTCCCTGCTGTTCTTTTTCCATGTCGGAGGCCTGGGCAACGTCAAGTCGGCCGCCGTACAGCCGAACTACGGCCAGCAGGCACCGTGCCCCATCAAGGAAGCCGACGGCAACAAGGCCAAGTATGTGGAGAATCGCAACATCACGCTGCGTGTGCTCAACGGCACGAAGTTCTCCGGCTTCGCCAAGGCGGTGAGCGACGCGTTGCAGAACCGCGAGTTCAACCCCCAGACGCCGGGCAACTACACCAAGAAGGTGGATCGCACGATGATCGTCTTCGGCAAGAACGGCGTGAATCAGGCGTACACCGTGGCAAGCAATTTCACCGATGCCATGCTGGTTATGGACGACCGTCAGGACCAGCTGATCGATGTCATCGTGGGCGCCACATTCGACAATCTGCAGGATACGAAGAAGGTTCCCGCCGCAGGCAAGGCGATCACCGGCATCCAGGGCTGCGTCGCGGTGGACAAGATGACCGACCTGCCCAAGGCGCCCGAGCATGATGCGGTGAATCCGCAAAGCTGACCGCCAATCGAAATCGATATAGGCAATATGAAAAACCCGCGCTCCCCCAATCGGGAACGCGGGTTTTCGTATTCGAGCTGTTCCAAGCACACTGTTCCATGCATGCGGCGAAACCACCGCATGTCAATCGCTATTCGCCCTGCTCCTTGTACCAGCGTTCCAGCTCGGCAACGGCCACGTCACGCTCCACCGGACCGTTATCGAGGCGGTATTCCAGCATGTGCTTGTACGCCTTGCCGACCATCGGGCCTGGTTCGATGCTTAGCAGCTGCATGATCTCGTCGCCGTTGAGGTCAGGACGGATCGCGTCGAAGTCTTCCTTTTCTTTCAGGTCGCGTACACGCTGTTCCATCTCGTCCATGGCCGCCGAGAACATCATGGCCTTGCGCTTGTTCTGCGTGGTCGTGTCGGCGCGCGTAAGGCGGTTCAGACGCTCGTACAGCGGGCCAGCGTCCTTGACGTAGCGGCGGACCGCGGAATCCGTCCACGGCTCCTCCACGTAGCCGTGGAAGCGCAGATGCAGGTTGACCAGCTCGCTGACGTCCTCGACCATGTGGTGGTCGAAATGCAGTGCCTTCAAACGCTTGCGCGTCATCTTCGCGCCGACGGCGTCATGACGGTGGAAGCTCACCTTGCCGCCCGCTTCGAAACGACGGGTCTTCGGCTTGCCGATGTCGTGCAGCAGAGCCGCCAGACGCAGCGTCAGGTCCGGGGCCGGCACCGGACCGTCGGAACCGGTTTCGAGGGCGACGGCGCGTTCGATGACGATCATGGTGTGTTCGAACACGTCCTTATGGCGATGGTGCTCGTCGATTTCCAGCTGCAGCGCGGGAATTTCCGGCAGCACGATGTCGGCAAGACCGGAATCGACCAACGCTTCGATGCCGGCGCGCGGGCGATCGGACAGCAGCAGCTTGACCAGTTCGTCGCGCACACGTTCGGCGGAGACGATTTCGATGCGATCGACCATGTCGGACAGCGCTTCGGCGGTTTCCGGCTCGATGCGGAAGCCGAGCTGCGCCACGAAACGCACGGCGCGCATCATGCGCAACGGATCGTCGTCGAACGACTGCCGCGGATCGACGGGGGTACGCAGCACGCCTTTGGCCAAATCGTTCGCACCGCCGAACGGATCGACGAATTCGAGTTCCGGAACACGCAACGCCATCGCGTTGACGGTGAAATCGCGGCGAGAAAGATCGCCTTCCAGCGTGTCGCCGTAATTGACTTCCGGCTTGCGCGAGTCGGGGTCGTACGTGTCGGAACGGTAGGTGGTCACCTCCACTTTCACCTCGGTGCCGTCCTCACGCCTGCGCATCGCGCCGAGCGTGCCGAATTTGCGGCCCATATCCCAGAAGCCATCATGCCCAAAACGGCGCAGAATATGCTCAAACTGCTCGGGACGCGCCGATGTGCAGAAATCCAAATCATGCGATTTGCGATGCAGCAGCAGGTCGCGGACAGGACCCCCGACCAGTGCCAGTTCGTAGCCTTCCGCAGCAAACATACGTCCTAATTCAATGGCCTCTGGCCACACTTCGAAGTTCACGCCATACCTTTCAGCACCACAAGTTTTCCATTTACCAGCATACCGTTACCCCACCTGCACACAGAATTGAGTATGGTTGGAATCATGATTACGCCCGCAGACCTTGCACGCATGCTTGCCCATGCTGCGGACGACCATGCCCAAAATCCGCTGGAACCGGACGAGCTGCTGTACACATCGCAGTCGGTTTCGCTGCAGCAGCTGCAACAACTACAGCAATTGCAGCAGCGCACGATCATCACGCCGAGCGCGCCTACGCCGGCGATGATGCCGCGCCGGCGCACCGCGGATGGTCCGACCACGTTCGCATCGCTTGACGCGCAGGAGCTGCCGGTGGTGCGCGAGTATTCGGCGGGCGGGCTGGTGTTCGACGACAAGGGTCGCGTGGCGATCATCGCACGTCATTCACGCAGCGGGCATTTGGAATGGTGCCTGCCGAAGGGACATATCGAAAAAGGCGAAACGCCGCAGCAGACGGCCGTGCGCGAAGTGCATGAGGAAACCGGCATTCTGGGCGAGGTGGTCGATTCCATCGCCACCATCGACTATTGGTTCACCGGTACCAGCCAACGCGTGCACAAGCTGGTGCACCACTTCGCGTTGCGGCAGATCGGCGGCGAGCTGACCGTCGAAGGCGATCCCGACCATGAGGCCGAAGACGCCATTTGGGTGGATTTTGCTGATTTGGACGATGTGCTGAGCTATCCGAACGAACGGAAGATAGCATGGTTGTACGCAAGGAAACTCAACAGACAGGCGTAATAGTGAATCAATCCGCACAACGGCACGTTTCGCGTGGCCTTCGCGCGTTATCATCCATCCTCGCCATGGTATTGACCATGGCGTTGATGTTGTTATACGCACCCACGCCATCGGCAAGGGCCATGGAATCGACCACATCGGCGGAGTCGACGGACGGTATGTTGTCCATCAACTCTTCCACGGCCGTATTGACGGACACCTCCGGATACCATCTGAACGCCACGGTGACCAACACGACCGGACAGGAGATTCCCGCGGGAACGCTGACGCTGGCCATGAACGCCTTCTACACGTTCGTTTCGCGCAACGACATCCAGGATTGGTCTGAAGGCAACGGGCGAATCCCCACCCCGCAATCCGTGGGACAGGCCGATGTGCCCGCGTTGCAGCCGGGAGCCAGCGCCAACGTGAGCATCGACGCGGACGCCCATCAGGAATCGCTCGCGGCCATCAACTCTTGGGGGCCGAAGCCGGTGCTGCTGAGCTATTCCGC
>ERZ894226.1376-NODE-1376-length-9792-cov-6.251926_pt1 | contig 9792 bp, 7 predicted proteins | sample MGYA00380294_ERZ894226 | MGnify/ENA primary metagenome ERZ894226 (study PRJEB32331, sample SAMN06328434) | human gut metagenome | biome: human gut microbiome; feature: stool | host: Homo sapiens | collected 2014-10-29 ... | reverse complement strand
ATTGCTGATTTCGATGAAGATATCATGGAAAAATATTTTGCTGGTGAAGAAATTCCAGAAGCAGTTCAGCCTGACGGCGGACGGTGTGGTCGGCAGGGCAACGTGGAACAAGGTGAGCTTTATTTATGTCAGCGTCAAGGACCTGGCTGAGCTGACGAGCGAGGGCGAGACTGCCGAGGGCACCCAGAGCGCGGGCGGCTGGCCGGGGACTGTTCTGCGGCGCGGCAGCACGGGCAGCAGCGTGGAGCAGGTGCAGTTCTGGCTTTCGGATTTAGCGCAGTTTGATTCGTCGCTGGTGCGCGTGACGGTGGACGGCAGCTACGGCGCGGCAACTGAGCGGGCCGTGCGGGCGTTCCAGCAGAAGCAAAGCCTGACGGCGGACGGCGTCGTCGGGCAGCGCACCTGGAACACGCTGTACGCCGCGTGGGTCGACGCGCAGAGCGACTTGGGCGGTACAGCGTGGCCTGGCACGGCGCTGCGGCGGGGCGCTGCCGGCATGGAGGTGCGGCTTGTGCAGTTCTGGCTGCGGCTGGCGGCGGACAACTACAGCGCACTGCGCACCGTGACCGTGGACGGCAGCTACGGCGCGGCGACAGTCAGCGCGGTGGAGGCATTTCAAACGCTGTTTGGGCTGACGCCGGACGGCGTCGTCGGGCGCAGCACGTGGAACAAGCTGAAGGAGGTCGGGCTGGCCGTGGCGAACGAAATTGTGGCCGCCAACGTCGCGCCCGGGCAGTTCACGACCACCACGCGGGCGGGCAGCAGCGGCACCGCCGTGCGGGCCGTGCAATACTACCTGCGGCGGCTGGCGGCCTACTACAGCGATGTGCCGCGCGTGGCCGTGGACGGAAAATTCGGTGCGGCGACGACGCGGGCCGTTAAGGCGTGGCAGTCCCGCGCCGGACTGACGGTGGACGGCGTCGTCGGGCGGCTGACGTTCCAAAGCCTGTACGACGCCGCGCAGGCACTCGAAGCCAGCGGCCCCGTTGTGCGCACGGTCAGCCTGCCCGCGCCCGCCGCCACGCTGCGCCCCGGCGACACCGGCGCGGCGGTGCTGCGGCTGAATCGGCTGCTGCTCTTTTTGAGTCAGTGGATACCGGAAATCAACTTTACGGCCAGTGACACGCCCGACAATACCTTTGACCTCGAGTTGGAAATTGCCGTGCGCAGTGCGCAGCGGTACTTCGGGCTGACCGAGACCGGCGCGGTGACGGCGGCGGACTGGAAGGTGTTCCGCGATGCCGCCGAGCAGCTGTTAGCCGCGAACCCCGCCGGGCCCAGCCCCAAACCGGGCGGCGTCTGGCCCGCCAGTGCGCTGGCACCGGGCAGCGCCGGGCCCGCGGTCCTGCAGGTGCAGAAGTGGCTGAACATTATTGCCGCTGCGGACCAGACCGCCGATTTTGTGCCCGAGACCGGCCTGTTCGACACCGAGACCCAGGCCGCGCTGGAAAGCTACCAGCTGACCGCCGGGCTGGAAACGCTGGGCGTCGTGGACGCCGACACATGGGAGAGCCTGCGTCTGGCCGCGCAGGGGCTCTGCCGCGAATGTCAGGAGGGATAAGCTATGCCAAAGGTCTACGTGTATGACTCCTATGACAACAAGTTTTTCCGCTATACTTTGCGTGAGAACGACCCGATGCCCTACAGCACAGATACAACGCTGCGGGTGCGGGAGTTCCGCGGGTCCAGCAAGAGCAACGTGCTCTGGACGACCACCGCTGCCATGGAGGCGTGGAACCTGACCCGCCGCACCTACGGCAGCGGTATCCCGGTGGGGTACGCCTTCAAGCGCATCTGGGAGGGCGGCCACGGCACGACGAGCCAGCACTATGCGGGCGTGGCGTTCGACGTGGGGCAGAGCAGCACTGCCGCAAAGCGCCGCAAAATTTACAACGCCGCTGTGCGGACCGGGGCGTGGGGTTACGTGGAGCCGCTGTCGATGACACCCACCTGGGTACACTTTGACCGGCGGTACGGCAAGCCAGCGTGCCGCAGCACAACGGCAGGCTACCCCACCGTGCGGCGCGGCAGCCGCAGCACCTACGTGCTGATTTTGCAGGACGCGCTGAACGCGCTGGGTTATACGACGAACACGCTGGACGGCATCTTCGGCCATGCGACGGAAAACGCGCTCAAGGCGTGCCAGCGGCGGTTCGGCCTGACTGCCGACGGCGTATGCGGCTGCGCCAGCTGGAAAAAGATCGCCGAGGCGACGGTGGGGATCGGCAAAACGGCTACGGTTATTGATTCTTGATGTATCTGCTGGTATAATAAACTTGCCTCCTTCTGGGAGGGAGGTGGCCCCGCAGGGCCGGAGGGAGAGAACTTCGACTGTGCCCGAAGCATTTCGGATAACCGCGAGGTTCTCTCCCCCACCGCCTGCGGGCGGAGCCCCCTCCCAGAGGGGGCCAAGGAGCTGCATTATTGCATTATATATAAGGAAGTGTTCCCACATGGATATGCTGGAGTTTTTGCGCACCCGCCGCACCTACCGCCGCTTTGAACAGCGCCCTGTCGCGCCGGAGATCCTGACCGAGGCCGTCGATGCGGCACGGATAGCCAGCTGCGGTGCCAACCGCCAGACCGTGCGGTACATCGTTGTGCAGAGTGCCGACGCCGTGGCCGCCGTGCAGCCGCTGGTACACTGGGCCGCCTACCTGCCGCCCGAGCAGGGCCAGCCGAAGCCCGACGAGCTGCCCACCGCGTTCATTGCGGTTTTGCAGGACGATAACCTGCCCGGCGCGTCCGATGTGGACGTCGGCCTGGCACTGGGCAGCCTGACCGCCGCAGCCTGGGCACACGGTGTGGGCAGCTGCATCATGGGCGCGATTGACCGCCCGGCCCTGACCAGGCTGCTGGCCCTGCCCGATGGCGTGCGCCTGTGCTATATGGTCGCACTGGGCTACCCGACGCACGCGAGCAAGCTGGTCGAAATGCAGGACGGCAGCGTCAAGTATTATCTCGATGAAAACCGCGGCTACTGCGTGCCGAAGCGCAGCATGGACGAGGTGCTGCTGAAAACGCTGTAAAAGTAAAAATCGCAGTCCCGATGATGAAATCGGGGCTGCGATTTTTTGTATCCGTCAGAAGCGGCGTCTTTCAGCCTTATCCCAAAACAGCAAAGCTCTGTGCGCCAAGGGACAGCGTGTCGTTGACGATCTCCGCCTTGCCGATGGTGTACTGAATTTTCAGATCCTCGGCCAGCTCCAGCGGCAGCTCGATGGAGACACCCGCCGGGTTGACGGCACAGATCAGATCGCCGCGCTGCCAGACGAACGGGCGGTAGTCGTCCTTCGCCTTGGGTGCGTACAGCACCTTGAACGGCGCGTCTGCGTTCAGGTCGGCGTGTGCATGGCGGAAAGCCAGCAGCGACTTCACGCTGTTCAGCAGGCTGTCGGGGTCGTCCGTCTGGGCGGCTACAGTGGGCGCATCGGCGGCAGTGTCCACAGGCAGATAGATATCCTGCGCGTCGGCGGTGGAGAAGCCGTGGTTGGCCGTGTCGTCCCACTGCATCGGCGTGCGGGAGCCCGTGCGGAAGTAGCCGCCCTCCTTGGTGGGCAGCGGCAGATAGCGCATACCGATCTCGTCACCGTAGTAGACGAAGGGCGCACCGGGCAGCGTGAAAATTGTCGCGTAGGCCAGCCGCAGCTCGTCAGTCGTCAGGCCCGCGGAGGGACGGATCGTGTCATGGTTGCAGGTGATGAAGCACCACAGACCGTCCTTGTGGGTGGCCTTGTAGGCCGGCAGGTACTCGTCCAGGAATTTGTCAATGCCGGTGCCGGAGTTCTTGCAGAAGTACGCCTTGCCGATGTTGTGCGGGTTCGAGTCCATCGCACCGTCATAGTTGCGCATGAGCCAGTTGTAGCCGTTGCCCTGCCAATTGAGATAAAAGTCCATGTCAAAGCCGTTTTTCAGCGACATGCGCGGGCCGTTCCACTCGGCGATGAGCGCGGCCTCGGGGTACTCGACATCCAGCATATCCCGGATATTGCGCCAGATTTTGCAGGTGTACTTTTTGTTCTTAGTGTCATTCTTTACAAGGCTCGACGCCATATCGACGCGGAAGCCGTCGCAGCCCATGTCCAGCCAGAATCGCATGACATCCTTCATGGCCTCCACCGTCGCCACGCAGGCGGGGTCGTCGGTGGGCTTCTGCCACTTCTCGTTGATCTTTCCATAGCCGTAGTTCAGCGCGGGCTGGCACTTGAAGAAGTTCAGGATATACGTGCCGTTGCGCTCGGTCTCGCCGCCGATGAACGGCATACCGTCGCCGGAGGCAAAGCAGGAATCCGTCCAGATAAAGCGGTCCGAGTATTCGTTGTGCCCGGGCTTGCAGCTGGCCTTGAACCATGGGTGCTCCTCGCTCGTGTGGCCGGGCACCAGGTCGAACAGCACACGGATGCCCTTCGCATGCGCGGCCTTGAACAGCGCGGCGGCGTCCTCGTTCGTGCCGTAGCGCGGGGCGATCTTTTTGTAGTCGCGCACATCATAGCCCGCATCCTTGAACGGTGAATCAAAGCAGGGGTTGATCCACAGGGCATTGCAGCCCAGGTCCCTGATATAGTCGAGTTTGGCAATAATGCCCTGCAAATCACCGATGCCGTCGCCGTTGGTATCATAGAAGCTCTGGGGGTAGATTTCATAGAACACTGCGTCTTTCAGCCACTGTTTCATGAGATGTCTCCTTTACTATAATAGACAGATAGAATATCCACGGCAGCCCGCAGGGCGCATTTCCTGTGCGCTCGGGAGGTTTTCCCCGCCGCGCACGGCCACGGGCGGATAGGGAATCCGCCCCTACGGCGCTCCCTGTCAGTTTGCCGCTTCATGCGTATGGAAACGTTTCATCCGTTTCTATTCCTATACTATCCCCTTCTTCTCCCTTTGTCAACGCAGCAAAGCAGACAAAATAAACCACAAATTTTCTACATTTTGCACCAAAAGCCGACATATTGCTAAATTGTGAACATTTCATTGACAAATTACGAACATCGCGGTAAAGTAGTAGGCACAAGCGATTGTAAAATTTAATAGGAAAGAGGGATTCATGTAAAATGAATACGCTTGTAATCGTTCTGATTGCCGCGGTCGTTCTGGTATGTGCGTACGCCGGATATGGCCGTTGGCTCGCCAAGACCTGGGGTGTCGACCCCAACGCCAAGACTCCTGCTGTGCGGCTGGAGGATGGCAAAGACTACGTTCCCACCAACGGCTGGACGGTGTTCGCCCACCAGTTCTCCTCCATCGCAGGTGCAGGCCCTGTCACCGGTGCCATCCAGGCTGCCGCGTTCGGCTGGCTGCCTGTCCTGCTGTGGGTCCTGATCGGCGGCGTTTTCTTCGGCGCTGTCACCGACTTCGGTGCGCTGTACGCCTCCGTCAAGAATGACGGCAAGTCCATGGGCCTGCTGATCGAGAAGTACATCGGCAAGACGGGCCGCAAGCTGTTCCTGCTGTTCTGCTGGCTGTTCTGCGGCATCGTCATTGCTGCTTTTGCAGACATGGTTGCCGGCACCTTCAACGCCTTTGACGCCGACGGCGCACAGGTCGAGGCCGCCTTCACCAACGGCTCTGCGGGCATGGTCTCCATCATGTTCATGGTGTTCGCCGTCATCTTCGGCCTGATCCAGAAGAAGTTCAACTTCTCCGGCTGGAAAGAGGCCGTCGTCGGCATCGCCTTTATCGTGCTGTCCTTCGTGGTCGGTATGAACTGCCCCATCATCCTGGGCAAGGCTGCCTGGAGCTACATCACCTTCATCTACATCTTCTTTGCGGCGGTCCTGCCCATGTGGCTGCTGAAACAGCCCCGTGACTACATGACCACCTTCATGTTCGGCGCTATGATCGCCGGTGCGATTGTCGGCCTGCTGGTCGCCCACCCCACCATGAACCTGCCCGTTTTCACCGGCTTCAACAATGAGAAGCTCGGCACCATGTTCCCCATCCTGTTCGTCACGGTTGCCTGCGGTGCGGTCTCCGGCTTCCACAGCCTGGTTTCCTCCGGTACTTCTTCCAAGACCGTTGAGAACGAGAAGGACATGCTGAAGGTCGGCTACGGTGCCATGGTGCTCGAGAGCCTGCTGGCTGTCCTGGCCCTCTGCGTTGCCGGTGCTGCCGCTGCTGCGGACGGCACCCCCGCCGCCGGTACCCCGTTCCAGATCTTCAGCCGCGGCGTCGCAGGCTTCTTTGAGATGTTCGGCGTGCCCGTTTCCATCGCTACCGTCTTTATGACGATGTGCGTTTCCGCTCTGGCCCTGACCAGTCTGGACGCCGTGGCCCGTATCGGCCGCATGAGCTTCCAGGAGCTGTTCAGCGTGGATGACATGGAGCACGCCGAGGGCTGGCGCAAGCTGTTCTGCAACGTCTACTTCTCCACCTTTGTCACGCTGGCGTTCGGCTTCCTGCTGACCCAGATTGGCTATGCCAACATCTGGCCTCTGTTCGGTTCCGCCAACCAGCTGCTCAGCGCTCTGGTCCTGGCTACCCTGTGCGTCTTCCTCAAGGTCACGGGCCGCAACAACAAGATGCTGTTCCCGCCGCTGGTCATCATGCTCTGCGTCACCTTCACGGCTCTGGTGCAGCGCCTGATCGCCATGGTCAAGGCCATCTCTGCCGCTGCCGCTACTGCCATCCCCGCCGGTGAGACCACCTGGGGCGCTGTCTTTATCGCCAACGGTCTGCAGCTGATCCTTGCGATCCTGCTGATTGTCCTGGGCCTGAACATTGTCTTCCACAGTGCCAAGAGCTACAAGACCAGCGAAAAGAACAGTGAGAAAGCTGCTGTTTAATCCAAACGGCACTTGACAAATATACCGTATTGCGGTACTATTTATTCAGCCGCGATGGCGCGGCATTACACTGCACCATTCGGCAGTCATAAGGCATTTGGCCCCAGTGATCCGCACAGTGGAACACCGGGGCTTTTTGCATGAATATGAGGGAAATTTATAAAGGAGAACACAAACCATGAAACTGAAGAACACACTGGCTCTGAGCCTTGCCGCCGTGATGGCCGCCGGCCTGACCGCCTGCGGCTCCGCCGCCGACACCGCTTCCGCCGCCTCCCCTGCTGCGGATTCCACCGCAGCCGAGAGCACCGAGGCCACCGCTGACACCACCGCCGCCCCGGACGGCGACGGCGACCCCACCACCCTGACCGTTGCCATGGAGTGCGCCTACGCCCCCTACAACTGGACCCAGAACGATGATGCCAACGGCGCTGTGGAAATCCGCGGCTCCAGCGACTATGCCTACGGCTACGACGTCATGATGGCCAAGAAGATCGGCGAGGCGCTGGGCCAGAAGGTCCAGATCGTCAAGCTGGACTGGGACAGCCTGATCCCCGCCGTCATGAGCGGCGACGTGGACTGCGTCATTGCCGGTCAGTCCATCACGGCGGAGCGCGCCGCGCAGGTCGATTTCAGCGACCCGTACTACTATGCCTCCATCGTCACCCTGACGAAGAAGGACAGCGCTTATGCCAATGCTGCAAGCGTGGCTGACCTGGCCGGTGCCACCGCCACGAGCCAACTGGGCACCATCTGGTATGACACCTGCCTGCCGCAGATCGAGAACGCCAACATCCTGCCCGCGCAGGAGACGGCCCCCGCCATGCTGGTAGCCCTGAACAGCGGTGCGTGCGACATCGTCGTCACCGACCACCCCACCGGCCAGGCTGCTCTGACCGCCTATCCCGACCTGGTCATGCTGGACTTCGGCGGCGGCGACGGTGACTTCCAGGTCAGCGACGAGGACATCAACATCGGCATCTCGATGAAGAAGGGCAACACCGCCCTGAAGGACGCCATCAATGAGGTGCTGGCCACCATGAACACCGACGACTACAACACCATGATGGACGAAGCCATCAGCGTACAGCCCCTGAGCGAGTAATTTTGCCCGCCTGCCCCTGCCGTTTTGCGCGGCAGGGGCCTTGGTGTTGGTGAAGCTGAGGAATCATAAAGGAGAATCTCATGCAAGACTTTTTCGCAAACTGTGCCACAGTGCTGCAAAAGTACGGCTTCTCGTACCTGCGCGGCGCGGGCACGACCCTGCTGCTGGCGCTGGTCGGCACGTTTTTCGGCTGCCTGATCGGCTTTGCGGTGGGCGCTTTGCAGACCATCCCCATTGACAAGCAGCGTGACCCCGTGTGGAAGCGCGTACTGCTGAAGATCCTGCACGCCTTCCTGCGCTGCTATGTGGAGCTGTTCCGCGGCACACCCATGATCGTGCAGGCCGTGTTCATCTACTACGGCCTTTTGCAGGTGTTCGGCATCAAGATGGGCATGTGGCAGGCCGGCTTCTTCATCGTGTCTATCAACACCGGCGCGTACATGGCCGAAACGGTCCGCGGCGGCATTGTCTCCATCGACCCGGGCCAGACCGAGGGCGCGAAGGCCATCGGCATGAACCACTGGCAGACGATGCTGCACGTCATCCTGCCGCAGGCGCTGCGCAACATCATCCCGCAGATTGGCAACAACTTCATCATCAACATCAAGGACACGTCTGTTTTGAGCGTTATCTCGATCACCGACCTGTTCTTTGTACACAAGAGCGTTGTCGGTGCGCTGTACACCTACTTTGAGAGTGCTGCCATCGTCATGGTCATCTACCTGACGATGACGCTGTTCGCCAGCTACCTGCTGCGCCTGTGGGAAAAAGCGCTGGACGGCCCGCAGAACTACGACCTGAACACGACTGACTCGCTGGCCTACACCAGCGGCATGTACAATGCCCCGGACCCGAACCATGAGTCCCAGAATCTGGATATGAAGGGAGGCGCAGCCCATGTCTGAGCCTGTTATCGAGGTGCGCCACCTCTCCAAGAGTTTCGGCACCCATGTTGTTTTGCGTGACGTGGACTTTACCGTCAACGCGGGCGACGTGACCTGCATCATCGGCGCATCCGGCAGCGGCAAATCCACGCTGCTGCGCTGCATCAATCTGTTGGAGACGCCCACGAACGGCAAGGTGCTGTTCCACGGCAGCGACATCACGGCCAAGGGGAGCGACCCCTGCGCCTACCGCGCCAAGGTAGGCATGGTGTTCCAGAGCTTCAACCTTTTCAATAACATGACCGTGCTGGACAACTGCACTGCGGGCCTGCGCTACGTGCTGCACCAGGACAAAGAGACCGCCAAAAAGACCGCGCTCGAGAATCTGGAGAAGGTCGGCATGGCCCCCTACATCCACGCCAAGCCGCGCCAGCTTTCCGGCGGCCAGAAGCAGCGCGTTGCGATTGCCCGCGCCCTAGCGATGCAGCCCGAGGTGCTGCTTTTCGACGAGCCGACGTCCGCACTCGATCCGGAGCTGGTGGGTGAGGTGTTAAATGTCATGAAACAGTTCGCAAAACAGGGAGTCACAATGATTGTGGTAACACATGAGATGCAGTTTGCAAGAGAAGTGGCAAGCCAGGTTATTTTTATGGCAGACGGTGTGGTTGTGGAAAAAGGAACGCCGGAGGAGATCTTTGATCATCCGAAGGAGGAGGCAACCAGAAAATTCTTAAAACGTATTTTAAAGGAAGAGTCATAGCTGTGTGCGAAGACGGAGAGGAGAGAAAGATATGCAGAAATATGTGATTTCAATTTCAAGACAATTTGGAAGTCTGGGAAGACCGATTGCAAAGAAACTGGCAGAACTTCTGGAAATTGAATACTACGACAGAGATATTGTGGAGGAGGCGTCCAAAGTTCATAACATTCCGTTAAAGGAAGCGAGCAATCTGGAGGAGTCGGCAAAGTATCTGTTCATGAGTTTCCCACTCGGCAGCGGAACCACGGCGACGCAGGA
>ERZ894226.1374-NODE-1374-length-9808-cov-15.176253_pt1 | contig 9808 bp, 3 predicted proteins | sample MGYA00380294_ERZ894226 | MGnify/ENA primary metagenome ERZ894226 (study PRJEB32331, sample SAMN06328434) | human gut metagenome | biome: human gut microbiome; feature: stool | host: Homo sapiens | collected 2014-10-29 ... | reverse complement strand
TCCCACGGTGCCTATTTTACCGGTAACGTAGCAGTTAAAGATTTACCTGACCTGGCTTGGCCGGTTTCGTTACTGCTAAGGCTAATCAATAAGGCTTTACAGCCAACAGCTTTCCGTAAACTGTAACGGGACTAAACAAAAGTGGAAATAAGAAAATTTATTCTTTTGCAAGCCCCGTCCGAGGTTTACCTCTGGCGCGGGTTATTGACTATTTTTTTCAGGCTGTTCAAATCGTGTACATAAGCTTACATCTCACTTTTTTGCACCGTCTAGCCAAATATTGCCGGCGAGCCGCCAAGCCCGCCAAATCTGTCATTTTTCCTTTCCGAAGAATATTCTCCCCTTTGTTGGGCGGCTGCAAGCGGCCAGGTTTCCCTATTCAGATGCTCTTCACATCTTTCCTCAGAATACCCCTCGTTATTTATTTTATGTTTTTTGCATGCAAGACGCAGTCCCCACCCGGCCGAAGCAGGCTTGCATCTCTGTCGACAAATATAATATGCAGGATTTTTTCTGGGATGTGTTATTTTTTTTAAAATTTTTTTAATTTTTTTTGCGAATTATTCCATCGTAAATTTAGCATATTATTTATAGCTTATACATTTGAATGCTATACAGAAGTATAGTATAATAAATACATAAGAAATAAAACTCAAGGAGGGTAAATATATGTATAAGAAACGTAAATATTTATATGCGCTGTTCGCGTTCATGATTGCAGCGCTTATCTGTATCCCACAGGCATTACAGATGCGAACGCAGGCGGCAGCCAAGAAACCTGGAACGGTGAAGCTGTCAAGCATAAAGGCTGTTGATTATAATAAAATCAACATCAAGTGGAAAAAAACTTCCGGGGCTACGAATTATATCGTATACTACAAAGAGGCTGGTAGTAAGAAGTGGATTAAAATAAAGACGCTGGATAGTGCAAAATCCAGTTATACGCATACTTCTTCCAAAAAATATCCAATAGACACAGGATATAAATACACATATACAGTTAAAGCCTATAATAAGAAAACAAAGAAGTCTGGAGCGTACAACAAAAAGGGATTGACAACAAATACAATTCCTCAAACTGTAAAGCTAAATGAAGCTAAATTAAATTCTAATGGTTCTGTTACAATTTCATGGTTTAAGGCTGGCGGTGCTGACCAATATGAAGTATATGTAAGAAATAAGGATAACACAAAATGGTTATCTCTTGACACCGTTTCAGGATTAAACTGTACAGACAAATATCCTTTTGAAGGACAGGATAACACCTATACCGTAAAGGCATATGCCAAATCAGGAAAAGCCGGTAAATACGACACAAATGGTGTTAAAGTTTACGTACCATCAGGCGATGATGATGATAAACCTGATATCACACCAGCTCCAACATTCACGGAAGAACAGTTCGCAGCTGAGATTTTTAGATTGACAAATATTGAAAGAGCGAAACATGGGGAACCGCTTGTACAGACCAACAACGACTTGAACAGAGCCGCTATGCAGAGGGCAAAGGAGATTTCCATTAAGTTTTCACACACTAGACCGGATGGAACTGACAGTACTTCTATTTTGAGCGAATATGGTATTCCGGATGACAATGGAGGAGAGAATATAGCTGCAGGCTTTACATCTCCACAAAATACAATTGATGGGTGGATGAATAGTCCTGGGCATCGTGTTGCGTTATTAAATACATATTCGACTCATCTTGGTGTAGGAGTATATAAATCTGGTTCTACATATTATTGTGTGCAAGTTTTTACTGCTTATGGAGAAAAAGAAAAGCTAACGATTGATGCGAATGGAGGACACTTTCCTACATTAAATAATGTCAGCGTATATGACATGTATTTTTATCATGGGACCAAATTAAAATTTAGCAGAGATATTCCAACACCTGTCAGAGATGGGTATACATTTGTGTGCTGGGAAGATGAATACGGTGGTCGCTATACTGGAATGAGGATAACAGCTAATGAAAAATTACATGCAATATGGAAATGATAATGCATTTAATAACAAACAAAGAGAGCAGTATTAACCTGCTCTCTTTGTTTGTTGTATTTTTTATTTTTTATGTTTTTGCTTCTTTGTTTTTTTATTTTTTGTATTGCAAACCGCAAAGCAAACTCCTGTTGCCATAATGATTCCAAAGCCGATAAATCCATATTTCCACTTACCGTCATCACCAGTCATCGGCATTTTAAATGTAGCGTTATTGGTGATTTCGTATAAGCATTCGTAGAAATACCATTTACCTGAGTAGTTTTTATCCTCTTTTGCAGTCTCATAGTTGACATTACCGTATTCATTGGCTTCGTCTTCTGTCATCGTCATTGGAACTGTCACAATGATAGGGTCCTTTAACAAAGAATTTCCATCAAGGGTTTTTATCTCTGTAATCTGATAAGTACCTTGGTCAAGATTATCAAAGAAAACGTCGCCGTTTTCGTCTGTATGCCTTACAGTAGAATCACCTTCTTCCAATAATCTCTTGAAGTTTGGATGCTTCTTTGAAGTAGGCTTTATCGCCTGCTCCAGGAATTTTAATTCAAATTCAACACCGGCTATTGGAGTTTTTCCATCAGCCTGATATTTCTTAAGATTTATCCGGCATCGTTCGAGTTCTTCATACCATGGCTTCATGTTATTTGCATATGTAAGTGTAAAATCTGCATCTTTTGTTGTTGCGATTCCAACAGGTTCTGTTTCTACAACATATTCTGCCGGAGCATCAATCTCTGTTATCTGCAGATAGCCACCAATCGGAATAACAATATTTCCATCATATCTGAAGAAATCGTCACTTTGATTATTGCCATCAAGATGAGCTTCATCCATCATAACATGTCCTTGTGTGTCTGATTTCAAGTACCATGTTCTAACAAGGTCACTTTCATTTGGACCGTCAGCATCAAAGTATTCTACTTTAAAGACAGCTCCAGGAATGATGTCACCTTTAACTCCAAGTTTTTCAATATCCAGTTTTCCGTCACAGAAAATTGGTTCATTTTCAAATGGAATCTCGAATGTCTGTCCTACATCGTCAGGCATAACAACGGGTTGAGATTTTGTACCAGAGTATACTGTATGATAATTCGGGGCCTTTATTTCTGTAATATAGTATGTTGTCTGAACTTTCTCAATCCAGTCTTTTGCTTCTTGTAAGAGATTTCCTTTCATGTCATATACTGCATCAAGATGACGCGGTATACTATTATCAGGAAGTGTAACAGATTCTGTATATCCAGCTTCATTTGTTGTTATTACTGTGTTAAAAGATGCATCACGGCTTGATGTTACTCTGTACTCTGCACCTGCAAGAGTATAGCTCTTTAAATCCATAATATCTTTAGGCGCTTTTGATGTCTTTTTAACATACAGACCACCACTTGGTGGAGTAGGTGGGATTGGAGTTACACTAATAGTAGGAGTTGGAGTAACTGATACATTTACAATTTCTGTGCTAAACGTTTTCAATTCACCTTTTGTATTTTCATCTTGCGCTTTTAGTTTATCATAATCAACTTTTTTGAAAGTTACTTTAAAAATCTCATCTGTTCCAACATAACCGTCTGGCGCAGTTGTTTCTTGGCAATATAATGTTACTTCTGTAATATTCATATTGAATCCAAGCGATAATTCATTTGTAGTACCATCTTCAGATGATTCTAGCGTTCCGAGTATACTGTCATTACTGAGTGATTCATTGTCGTATATCGTAAACTTTGCTCCAGCAAGGCCTTTTTTATCTCCATCAACTTTTTTAGCGTTTACTCGCACTTTCCATCCATCATCATTTATAATTCCTTCTTTTGGTCCAAATGTCTTTAGCTCGCCATCAGGGGCTGTATAATCACTTTTCTTAAACGTTAAAGGAAAGACAGTTTCTTTTATAATCTTACCTTTTGGAGCTTTTGTTTCTTTACAATAAAAAGTTTTCTCTTGCTCGGAATTCGGAATAAGGATTTTTGCTATATCTGTCATGCCATCATCTCCTGATGTAATAGTTGTAATGATGTCCGCATCCTTACATGCCTCATCCGAATAAATAGTAAATACTGCGCCAGCTAAAGGTGTTTTATCACGATTAATTTTTTTAGTTTGAATTCTGACCTGCCATCCTTTTTCATTTACAATACCTTTGCCGCCATCTGTTAATCCAAATACTTTTAACTCACCTTTTTTCTGGTCGTCTGCGCTGAGTTTTTTGAAGTCTGCAAGTTTAAATGTTAATTTAACTGGAGTTTCTAATATTGCATATCCTGAAGGGGCTTTGACTTCTTTGCACCATACTTCGTATGTTTCAGTCGTCTGTGGGATTTCATCAATCGTTTCAATATTTGTAATACCAGTATCTGCTGATGTTAATTTTCCTAAGGAGTCACCAGAGCAATCTTCAGTATCAAAAATACGAAATACCGCCCCAGCCAGTCCTTTTCCGTTTTCATCAATCTTTTTTGCCTGGACTCTGACTTTCCACTTATCTCCAGCTACCGGGTCCATGATTGTCGGTGTATTATCAGCAACAGCATTCTTATCGGTGAACTTTTGATTGTTGTCTCTAAGAGCTTTAATTACTATTACATGTACTTTGCTGTCTTTATTATATCCTTCCGGAGCCAGATATTCTTTAATATGTAACTCACAGACAGGTAAAGCTGTCTTATTGATGTCAGCAGCAGTTGTAAACATTTCATCTGATGCCGGTACTTTACCTTTAAATCTTGCATCATTGTCTGCTAAATGCTTGCGGTCATATTTTATTTTTCCATTTTTATCTGTGACAAAATACCAGGTTCTTTTGCGTTTATAATCACTGCCAGTTCCTTCACTGTAGTTTACTTTAAACACAGCCCCTTCTAATGGCTTTAATGTATCACCCTTTAATTTCGTTAATAACTCTCCTGTGAAACGGAATGGCACGTTCAATACATATCCGTTTCCATCCATTGACATCTCATCCCTATCCGAATCTTTAATAAAATCAGATAAATCTTTTGGTTTATCACCCTTCTTGATTTTTATTGGACCATATATTTTACCGTTTTCTATTGTTCCGGAAATTCTTTTAAGTTCTTTAACATAATAGATTCCAGCTTTCAAGGTTGTTTTACCTACAGCTTTAGAAGATTTGCCACCATTAATATTAATGATTTTTACTTCTTGACCTTCCGGACAGCCTTTTTTGTTATAAATTCCAAATTTTGTAACTAAATCTCCAACCCTGCTTGTCTGTTGTGTAAGCTGAGGACTTGAAAATCTTTTATGGATAGTGAGCTCTGTTTCATCTGGTGTGATAATGGCTGTAAACGTTGAAACCATCGTTTGGGCTGCTTGGCCTTGCGGGCCATGACATGACGCATGTAAGTAAAACGTTGCATTATTGCCAGATTTCGCAATACACTCAACATAAATAGAACTTACTAAAGGAGGTCCCTCGAAAGCATTATCTATATCACTGATACATCCACCCCATAGCCAATTTTTAGAACTTTTTCCGTATTCTCCTGCTCCACCAATATTAACAAACATCTTGTTCTGACATGAGGTTATATTAAAAATCTGTCCCCATCTCCATTCTTTTCCGTAGGCTTCAGAACCAGCAACCCATCCATATGGGACTTGAGCTCCCCAATCTGTATCTCCAATATACATTGTAGTTGCTGAACCAGTCCATAAGTCACCTACTTTAACAGAATTTGGGTCACCTTTTAATTTTACATTAGCATTACATCCTTTATATGCATAAGATGGGTTGATGTATCCATATGGGAAATCATTTGCAAATCGAGCAATCGTCATCATTCCTGTTTGGTCTTCTTGTGGTTTTACTTCATCAGGTATAAAATCTTTATAAAATGCATCTTCTCTTGATTGCCAGATTGTTACAGTGATGTCTTCTTCTTTATATTGTTCAGGAATACTTAAATATCCGGTTTTTTCATCATATATGCACTCATCTGTAATCGGATGCTGATGTCCTTCCGGAGCGCCTCTATTTATATCTACATCTATCGTAATTCCATTTGCATTATAATCATATCTTGATGCATTTGGATTAATCTTGAAAAGCATCATATCATTCAAGGTCTGTTCAATAGGATAATAAATGTTAAATGTTGAAAATACATATTTTGTATGTTCATCAGGGTCTGGTCTTGTTTGGTCGTAAAGCATATAATATGCTCGTAACTGTTTTTTATCATTATCAGACACCATTTCACTATAATCTGGGCTAAAAATTAAGCCACTATTTAAATCAATATAATCATGTGAGGAAATATAACCACTATATTTTGCAGCTGCTTGAGATGTAGAGTCTGCAACAACATTATAGTCTACTGTATATCCATAGTTTGAGGAGCTTAATCTTTCACCGCTTTCATTACATGCGCCAACTACAATAGCTTCATTTACTGAACCTGGCATATAATCTTTAACATCGGCTCCGTCATTTCCAGCTGCGGCAATTACAGATGCACCGGCACTAACAGCTTTCTTGATTTCAGATTCCAACACGCTATTCAACATAGTCGTTCTTGATGATATAGATAAGTTTATGATTTCAGCGCCTTGATTTAACGCATATTCCATAGCCGCAATTATTCCAGAGATATTGCCATGACCATTATTATCAATAGCTCGTATTGATAATATATTTGCATTCGGATTTTGCTCTAAAATAGATTTTACCATTTCGTTGCCATGACCATTTCCTTCAAATGATTTGTCGATAACAGAAACCCTATTTGTAATATTATCATTATCCGAAGCTCCAGTATCTATCAATGCAATTAATTTTGTATTACTATCAATAATAGTGGATTCATTTTCTTCGTATATGAAATTTATAGGATTTGTGTCCTCACTCATAGATGTTTGATTACATTCATCTGCTAACAATTCATCACTTGCAGCGGAAATTATCGCATCAGGTTCAACTGCTAATCCTGCATCCGTATATTTCACATATGCCTTCATTGCATCTTCAACAGTCTCATATTGAATCAGATAAATATTCTGATAATTTGCAATTATGTACTTGCTATCAGTAGAAACACTTTTCGCATTATCAGAGATTACTACAAGTCTGGCAGAAGCAAAGCTTGTGTTGTCAAGATTTGATATATCATATGACTGTTCAGTATCCTGTTTGTCATTTTCTATCTTATCTTCAGTATTATCTGTGTGACTGTCAGCCTCTTCAGCCTTTTCTGTTTCTTCTGTCTCTGCGTCACTCATTGTGGTGTCTTTATCTGTACTGTCTGCAGTCTCATCTGAAACGAGGTTCTCGTCTGAATTATCAGAATCAGTATCTTTGGCGTCTTCTGAATCTCCATCATTATTCATGATGTCTTCGCTTGACTTCTCATCTGACTCTTCACCAGCATTCTCATTAATATCTTTGGTGATGCTGCTATCATTAACAGTAATATCTGATTCTTCGTTATCTTGTTTATTGTCATCAGTATTCACCGTCAAATCACTGTCAGCAGTTATCTCTTCAGGTACATCCTGTTTGTCGTTGCTGTCAATGTCCTTGAGGTCTTCAGATTTCTCTGGTGCATCAGTATCTTCGGCTTTTTTATCGTCTCTTACTTTGGCTGCAGCCTCTTCATCAGCCTTTACGTCTTCAGCTTCTGAAATTTCTAGCTTATCTACATCTGCTTCTGCCTTGATTTCTTCTTTATTACCAGAGGCTTCTTCAGCTTTCGCATTTACTTCTTTCCCGGCTTCATCAGCCTCATCATTAACACTCAAATCCTTCGCAATATCCTCAGCAGATTCATTCTTCTCAAATCCAATCTTTACAGTCTTATCATACTCCATAAACACCGGATATTTAAAAGCCTCTACTTTGTTTCCTGCATCAAATCCAACGTCCTCAGCGATTTCAGTACCAGAAGAATCGTCAGTCAATTCATACAACTTTACTACGTAGCCGTCATCTGCATATGCCTTCACATTAACAGCATCATCGGCTTTTGCTTCATATACGTAAGTATAACCATTATCTATCGCATTTTCTGAGGATACCATAACGTCATCTTTATCGTATACATCAATATGTAACCTGTCCATTTGTTTTTCCAGCCGGACAGTCTGTTCACTGTCTTCGCCTTCATTAATCACAACCTTACCGCCGGCCGTTTTCAGATTGACGAAGAGGAATTTAGTTTCGTCTGTCTTTTCACCTGTTGATGTGGAAATCTGTGTTACTGTTCCGTCATCATTTACCGTAATATCACTTGCATATGCCACATATGAGGACAATATCGGTGTTGCAGCAGTTAAAGCCGCTATTGCGACAGACAACATTTTAACCTTTAAATTTTGCATCTTTTTACCTCCTATTTTTTATTATTTACACTTGGATTTTAAGCCTGGAGGAAAGGCTACATGGAAACCAGGAAGATTTCTCTTCCGTACTATATCAGGCAAAAGCCCTGCGAACCAGCAAAAGGCAAAGCCAAAGTCCAATAGAAGGCTTCGTGCAGTTTCCTTCAACCTTTTATACGCCAGATGCATTAGGTTATATGTCACATTCGCTTAATCGGAGCCATATCAGTATGGCATATTTTCAGCCTATGGCTTCCTGTTTAGCAGATGGCTTTTTTCCATCAAGATTAATATGCAAAATAAAAATTTTTTTTGACGTTTTTTTTCACATTTTTTTCATATTTTTTTGTTGGAGTTGGACGAGCTGAACATACGCAAGAAAATACGAATGCCTGCGGGCATTCTGGAAATACATCCGCATGCATAGAAATAAGCTTTTATCGGTTCGCGCTTCTCGCTCGTTCCCGGATATTAAAAGTTGCCACATGTTTTCAGACAGGCAAATTTTTGTCAAGGTTTTTGGTGTGGTAGAATTGCGGAAAAAATAAACAACAAAAAAAACGACGTATCAGCGCCGGCTGTAAGAAAGATATACGAAAGGATTTTGAAAGGCCAGAGATATATCTGCAATATACACTCTTCCTTACATACAAAAAATATAAGCAAAAAAAGCACAAAAAAGCACCACTCCGAAGTGGAGCGGTGCTTAAAAAGCGATTAGCACGAGAAATCAACGAGATTGAGATTTTTAGAAATATTCAGTAAATAAGCCTTCGCAGATGTCATACTTTCAGGAATCATCTGCAGAATTTCGGCGAATTCGTCAGCAGTTTCTATAAGATTTAGCTGAAGCAAATCTACTAATTTAAGCTCGTCTTTAATTTTTACAAATGATTTTACGCAGCTGATGATATTGTTACGCAAAAAATTCTTGGCAGTATTGGAGTTGAGGTTTTTGCATTCAGCCATTGCGATTTTGCATCTCATTATTATGTCATCTGGGGAATAATAGAACATATTTTCGGGAAAACTATTATAATCATTAACAAAATCGTTTACCTGACTTACTATATTTGAAAGCATATATGACGGAAAATATGCTGTCTGGTCTGGCATATGTACTATTACATACGGACGGACTATATAGTCTGGAGAATAAAGAATTCTCAAATCGCTGACAGATACCAGAACTTCCGTAATTGCCTTACAGATATCTTCAGGAATATAAGGTGTTTCCAGGTACACATCAGTGACCGGAAATGGTCCAATTTCATCAAGTTTTTTAATTGATGCTGGCAGCCGAAGCTTTTTCAGGTTAGTGTTTGTGAACTACCCGCATCTAAAGAAACAGACTTCCGAAGAAGACAGTCTAAAGACACAGGCTTTGAGCCCGCAGGCTCTCTCTTTTCCTGCCTATCCGGGTGACATATTATGCCACGTCTGTAAGCGTGACCCCGTAGCTCGGCAG
>ERZ894226.1373-NODE-1373-length-9812-cov-6.635544_pt1 | contig 9812 bp, 5 predicted proteins | sample MGYA00380294_ERZ894226 | MGnify/ENA primary metagenome ERZ894226 (study PRJEB32331, sample SAMN06328434) | human gut metagenome | biome: human gut microbiome; feature: stool | host: Homo sapiens | collected 2014-10-29 ... | reverse complement strand
GCCTGTGAACTCTGGAACTTCGTGAACTGCTGGCTCTGTCTTAGCACTTTCAGCATCTGCTTTAGTCAATTGAATGCGGTATTCCTTAATATGTTTACCACTTTCTGATACAAGATGAATCAAGACTGGAAGTTTATCATCACCACTATCTACAATAGTTGCTGCTACGTTTTCGCCAGCTTCTACTGTTACTTGAGGACGATTTCCACTGTAGGTTACTTGGTAATCCACACGATCTTCAGAGAAGTCAGCAATCTCTTTACCATCCACAAGAAGTTTTGCAGCTGTACTGTCCTTAGGTTCTTCACTTGGAGCGATGAAGGCCATTTCTGTAATAGCTACACCCTTGGTATCAGCTTTTCTTTCCATGCGCCATCTCATTGCCTTAGCTTTGACTGGAGCAAAGGTTACATGGATATCGGTTCCCGCTTGAATCTCTTGATCCGCACGGTATTCAACTTTCTCCCAGTTAGAAGGAGTGTTGAATGGATGTTCTGGATCGTATGGTTGGTAGTTAGAGTAGTATTCTGGTGAGTCAAATTCTGGTCCCACATAGCGCTCTAAGACTAGTTTAGAAGGTGCATCTGTACCACCATCTGAGAAGAATCGAATGCTTCCTTCAGCTACTGTGCGTTCAACAATCTTACCAGCTTCCTTAAAGATAACACCTACTGAAACTTCTGGATTATCTGATGGGTTTGGCGACCAGTTAGTCCAACGACGACTTTCGTCGTCTGAGCCATCATGGATATAGTCTACACGGTCACGTGAACTTGAATCAATATCGTTGGTTGCTGAAGCAAATGAGCGGTTGCTATCGTCATCAAAGTCAGGGTTGTCTGATAGATTTTCACCGAGTTTATCCGTTACACGAACAGCTACTTCAGCAGTTAAATCAGTACCTAAAACGCGACCACGAACTGTAAATTCACCTGCATTCGCTAGATTTTCAGCTGGAACTTCATCCCATTCAACTGCCAAGTCTTTGACTTCATAGCCATCTTTACCTGTGAAGTAAACAGGAACCTTAGTTGGCAATTCAAGTGGTTGCCCTACTTGTAGCAAGCGAGCTTGTTTGACCGCAGCAACTGGTTTACGAGAGAGCAAGTCTTTATTGCTTGTAAAGTGTAGACGGTATTCTCCTAGGATATCACCATTTTCAGCTTTCGCGATAACACGAACTGGCTCACCTTCACGAACACTTGGAACGACGGTAGCGAGACCATTGTTGCTAACACTTGCTGTTACTGCAGGAACTTTTCCATCTACTGACTCAAGATAGTAGTCAGTCAAATCAGGGTTAAAGTTTGCTAAGTCTTTACCGTCAACTTGGATTCTTGTTTGTCCTTGTTTAGCTGCCGCAACTTGTTTCGCAAAAATTTGTACTTCTGTGATAGACGTTCCTTTCTTGCTATCAAGTCGAACCATACGAATGCGAACCGCATAGGTCTCAACTTTATCAAAGCTGAAATGATTCATTTCTCCAGCTTTTAATTGAGCTGGTGCTTTGAGATTGCTTACCTCTTTCCAGTTTGCAGGATCATTAAAGGCATGGTTTTCCTCACCTACAAAGCTAGGGTTTTTAGGGGCTGTTGGAACGGTCTTACCGACATAATATTCAATCACATAAGACTTCGGTACACCAACTCCGTGGTCTTCGTGGAATCCGACACTTAGATTATCAACTGAACGTTTGCTCAAAATACCTGAATCTCCGAATAGGACACCAACTGAAGCTTCTGGATTAGTACGGTTCCAGTTTGTCCAACGGTTAGCTGGGCGGTCATTAAAGGAAATCAATTTATCGTTGACGTTTGAAACAGGATCAGTTGGATTTGAGTCTGAAGCAAAGGCAAGTGGCAATTCTGAACCGGTCCATTGGTCAGAAATATTTGCACCTTGCTCAGTTTGAGCAGATACGCGAACATGGAGTTTAGTTGTTAATTGCGTACCTTCTAGGTGACCATTAACTGTAAAGACACCTTCCTTGGCGTATTGCTCTGGACGAATCGCATCCCAAGTAACCTTAGCTGATGAAACGTGACCATTTGAATCGTAGGTACGAACACTTTCTGGTAATTGTGGTGCTTCTGCAATTGGAGTTGTCACACTGACTTCTTCAACTGAAACGATGCCTTCTACAGATACTTTAGCACGCGCTTCAAGATCCAGACCTTCAACTTTACCTAGAACTTCAAAGGTTTGATAGTGGTCGAGTTTTTCTTTTGGAATGGCTTGCCAAGTGACTTTGTGGGCTTTAGGGAAACCTTTGTCATACTCAACTGTTACTGTTACTGGAAGACTTGGTTCCTGATGCAAATCTGTGACTACATTTACTGGACGGATAGATTGCGCAACCTTCGTCTCAGTATTAGCCTGGATCGTAAGATCGATTTGACCTGTAGTCCCCTCATATTCTGCTTTGAGAGTGACTGTTCCTGGCTTATGTAACTCAAGCATTCCTTTACGAACTGCGACTTCCCCTTCACCACTTGTAGAGAAGTTTACTTTATCAGCTGGTAAAACTGCTTGTGTTCCGTCTTGATAGTGAGCGAGTACAGACAATTTCACTGTTTGGTCTTCTTTAAGACCGTCAGCTTGCTCTACTTGTAAGCTCAAGTGGTCAATTTTTGGTGCTTCTTCGAGGAATTGAATTGCATAGGTTTGAAGAGGTCCACCATCTTTTGGTTGAACATAGATGCTTGCACGCATGCCGTTTGCTGCACTTGCTTGGACTACAGTAACATCCGCATTTTCAGCACTTGCTACAACTTCTGGCAAGGATGCACCGTAAGCAAGAGTTCGATATTGCATTGGATTTTGAGTAGTAAGACCAGTGACAGCTTCACCACCAACCTTTACAGTTGGTACTGCAGGTGCCGCAGGATTACCTTCTTCTACCACAAGGGTAGCGTGAATAGTCTCACCACCCAGTTGACCAGTCATTTGAATACGTGATCCTGCAACTGACAGTTTAGCTTTATCTGCTTCCGCAATCTCCCACTTATCAACTTCGTATTCTTGTACGCTTCCATCCGTAACAGCAATAGAAACGTATTTGTCAACAGCGCTCAAGTCTGTTCCTGGAGCAACACGCTTAACAGTTGGAAGCTCATTTGCGATTGCTAGAATTTCGACACGGGCCTCAACTTCGCGTCCGTCTGCCATACCTTTAACAGTCACAACTCCTGCTTGGCTCACATCAACTGAAGACCAAGTTACTGGACGTTTTTCACGACTGCCATCACTGTAGATAAAACCGACTGTCTTCGGCATTTTCGGTTCTTTCTCAATAACAGTACGTACTTTTGGTACCTCTGTTCCGAGAACGGTCTTTTCTTGGTTTTCTTTTTTACCAGTAAAGACAGTGACTTGGTCCGATTTCAAGAGATCTGAATGGGCTGTTAGTGTGAATTTACCTGCTTGTTCAGTTGATTTGACAATGGCAACACCTTTACCGTTAAAGGCTCTGCGGACCCAAGAACCATCTGCTTGTGCCTTGTAGCGTTCACGGCTGGCTTGTTCCCCATTGTCGACACCGACCAGTTGACCTTGGCCATGCAATTGGAAACGAACCAGATTATTAGCAGTTGGGACTACATTTCCTTCACTGTCAACGATTTCATAGTAGATGTAGGTCAAGTCTTTTCCATCTGCTGCGATTGCGTGTTCTTCCTTGACGAGACGAACTCCTGCTGGTTGGCCTGCAGTCGTGATCTTATCACGTGCAATTTCTTTTCCAGCTTCATCGCGAGCTACAGCTTCCAAAGTACCTGGTTGATAAGCAACCTTCCACTCAAGATAGAGTTCCTTAGCATTAGCACCTTCTTGGTAGGTACGGCCATCACTGGTTTGTTTTTTGTTAAACTTCTTAACTCCGAGAGATTGACCGTTCAAGAACAATTCAACACTTGCAGCGTTTGAGTAAGCACGAACTGGGATTTTTCCGTCTGAATCTTCAACTTTCGATGCCAATTCTCTATTTTCCCAGTTCCAGTGAGGTAGAAGGTGAACCATTGGTTTCTTCTTGACAGAAACCCATTGGCTTTGGTAGAGATAGAAGTCATGTTTTGGAATACCGGCTGTATCTACGATTCCAAAATAAGAGCTCTTAACGGGAGTTTGGTTTTGGTTGTGCCATGGTGTAGGTTCACCGATATAGTCCGTACCTGTCCAGATAAACTGTCCAGCATAGCCAGCGTTGTCACGATCAAACGTCCATGAATCTGTTGCCGTTTTACCCCAGCCAACTCGGTCATTACCATAGTCAGACTGTTCGTAATGACGCTCAGGTCCGTTACTATGTTTCAATTCCTGTTCAGGGCGATAGTAACTTCCACGTGTACGGGTAGCTGAAGATGTTTCGGAACCGTAAATCAACCAGTTTGGATGTTTCGCACGAAGTTTCTTGTAGTTGTCTTCTGAATAGTTGAAACCAACTGCATCCAGTTCATTAGCAATTTTCTCATGATCACCGCTACCATCACCAAAGCGGAACTTATCTGCTCCCATGGTAACATAACGTGTAGTATCAACATCTTTAATCACTTTTACTAAGCGTTTAACCGTTGCAAGAGAGTGAGCATTACCATTGGCTTCACCGATTTCGTTTCCGATAGACCACATGAAGACAGCTGGGTTATTTTTATCTCTTTCGACCATGGTACGAAGATCGTAGTCAGACCATTTTTCACCTTTTCTAGCTTCTGGGTGAGTGGCATCTTTTTCAAAGAAACGTCCGTAGTCATAAGGTTTCTTGCCACCATACCAAGTATCAAAGGCCTCTTCCTGAACCAGCAAACCAAGTTCTGCTGCGATTTGCAAGGTCTGTGGACTTGCAGGGTTATGAGTTGTACGGATGGCGTTAACGCCCATCTCCTTCATTTGTTTGAGACGACGGTATTCTGCTTTATAATTTTCTTCTGCTCCAAGCGCTCCGTGGTCATGGTGCAAGGAAACACCATGGAATTTAATGCGTTCACCATTCAAAGAGAAACCTTCATTTGGAGTCCAATGATAGTAACGGTAACCAAACAAATCTTTCTTAGCATCGACTAATTGACCATCACGGTAAACACGCGTAACCAGTTCATACAAGGCAGGTTTATCATTTAAAACGGTCCAGAGTTTTGGTTGTTCAACTTCTAAAATCGCATCAAGGCTTGTTGATTCATGTGCTTTCAAGGTACGGCTCGCTGTTCGAACCAAGCCTGTTACAGCTTGACCACCACGTTCAACGATTTGATACTCTGCCACCAGTTCATGGTCTTTATCGTCTGTATTGACAATCTTGCTGGCTACATGAGTTTCAACCTTGCCATGTTGCTGTTGTTCAAGTTTTGGTGTTAAGATAGTTGTTCCATTTTTCTCAACATGAACCTTATCTGTCACTTGCAAGGTCACATCACGGTAGATACCACTACCTGAGTACCAACGGCTACTTGGCTGTTTGTTAACCGCATGGACAGCAATCACATTCTCACGACCATCTTTGTGAAGGTATTTGGTGATATCGTATGAGAACTGATTATAACCATTTGGATAATGCCCCACTAACTGGCCATTGACATAGACTTGAGAATCCATGTAGACACCATCAAAGGTCACACGAACATTTTTCTTGAGATCTTTTTCATCAAGTTTAAAGGTCTTGCGATACCAAGCTTCACCACCATTGAGCTGTCCACCCTCGTTTTGGGCAGGTGACTGATGGTCAAAATCGTTAAAGATACTCCAGTCGTGTGGGAGATCCAATTTTTGCCATGTTGATACATCGGCATCTGATTTCACAGCTTCTTTAGGATTCGCATTGAGTTTAAAGTGCCAATTTTGATTAAAATTCACTTTTCTGTCTTCAATCATTTGATTTACTTCTTCATTTGTCGCAGCTTTCAAATCTTCCTTAACAGGCTTTTCTTGACTTGAAGCTTGTGATTCTACCTTTGGATCATTTTCCTCAGGTTTAGAAGATGCTTTTTCCTCTTTCAGAGTTATAGCTTCATCTTCTTTCACCTCTGGTTTACTTGCTTCAATGGGAGCTGCTTGGCTTTGATCCACACTTGCAGCCACGTTCTTCTCTGCTACTGCTTGATCCTGTTTTTCCTCCACTGCTGGACTTTCTTCCTTTGCTTGTTCTACAGTGTGCGCAATAGGAGTTTCATCCGCAAAAACAGGTGATGCTCCAACGACACTTCCTCAAAATAGAACAGTGCAGGTTCCAATCATGACAGAGCAAGCTCCTACAGCAAACTTACGAATACTGTAGACTCTTTTACGATTCCAAAAGCCTTTTTCCATAAAATCCTCCTTTAGTAACCGCTTCCATTTCTTTGTAAGCTTATTACTTTTTTCATAGCCTTTTATCCTTATTTTATAAAATAATATAGGAAATTTCAATACCCTAAACACAAAAATCATATTTTTGATTGTTTTTTCTAAAATTTGTAGAAGATTCGAAAAAAATGAATGTAGATTTAGAACAAAAACAAACAAATTTTTGACACTCAGTTAAATAGTATAAAAAAGTTCCTTTTGTAAGGAACTCCTTTTACTTATAATTAAAGATTCCCCCTGCCAACTTATCAGCTAGCTTGGGAAAGAGGGTATAAAACTTATGGGCTAGATTCAACAAAACTGGGAGATTGAGTTCCCGTTTGTTTTTTCCTATGATTTTGACAATCTTTCTAGCGACTACATCTGGTTCTAAGAGAAAGCGGTCAACCGACTTGAGGTAGCTCCCATCTGGGTCTGCCTGGTCAAAAAAGGCAGTACGAATCGGTCCTGGATTAACCGTCGTTACATAGACACCATAGGGCATCAGTTCGAGACGCAGAGCGTTTGAAAATCCAATAGCTGCAAACTTGGTCGCTGAGTAGAGACTGGACTTGCTAGTCGCTATCAAACCTGCCATGCTGACGATATTGATGATATGGCCTTTTCGGCTTTCTTTCATTCGAGCCGCAAGACGACGAGACAGATTCATCAGAGCAAAGGTATTGACCTCAAACATCTGGTGAATGTCTTGATCAGAGATCTTGTCGAAATCTTCAAAAATTCCATAGCCAGCATTGTTAATCAAGACATCAATCTTGCCATAACGGAGATAGAGGTCAGCTACCAAAGCTTCTATGGCTGAGTCATCAGTAATGTCGATTTCAATCCATTCCACATTAGGATGATTTCCGTAGAGTTGTGCTAGTTTTTCCTTGTTTCTACCTAGTAAGATCAGTTGGTCATTTGGCAAGAGTTTGACCATTTCTTGGGCTAAGCCACCGCTTGCCCCCGTGATGATGAAGGTTCGCATCTCTATTCCTTTCAAAGTATTGGTCAATTTAATGAAATCTTTTTCCAGCTAAATAATGAGCATAAGCTTGATCAATGGCAGGTGCAGACAGATGATAATCCTCCCAGCTACCTAAAAATTCTAAAGGCAAGTCATATAAGTCATTGACTACAAATTCGGAATAATCAGCCATATACTGATGTTCATAATAGTCATTTACAAAAGCCTGAAAATCCTTTTTGATATCCATTGTTCCCAATTTACCATCGCACCAGTCTAAAAGATAATCAACACCCAAAGTTTGCTCGTCTTTTACACTTTGGAATATCGTTTCTTCATCAGTAGACATCATTTCTTTGGCATCATGCTGGGTGAGCCAAGTAACGAAAAAACCGATATGGTTCGCAGCCCAACGATAAATCTCCCGATAATCTTTTTGAGTTAGCTCTTCTTTGTGTAATTGATAGCTGTGCAAGTAATTGGTTAATGCATTTTCAAAATACCAATCCGCTTTATCTAATAAACGATTTTCAACAGTCATCTTATTTCTCTCTCAACGAACTATAACATTATAACTCAACTTCTTCCAAGTCTTTGACGACATGAACATTTTCAAAGACACTAGCAGCATCTTTCTTAAGCTGACTAATATCCTTTGATAGGAAGCGGGCACTGATATGGTTGAGCAAGAGGCGTTTGACTCCTGCTTCTTCCGCTACTTGTGCAGCCTGCATATTGGTTGAGTGACCGTGATTGCGGGCAATTTTCTCATCGTCCTTGCCATATGTGGACTCATGGACTAGGACATCGGCGTTAACAGCCAGACGCACACTAGCATTGGTTTTGCGGGTGTCACCAAGTATGGTGATAATCTTACCAGGACGGGGAGCTGAGATATAGTCAGCTGCCTTGATTTCAGTCCCATCTTCTAGAACAACATCCTGACCGTTTTTGATTTTTCCAAAAAGTGGGCCAAATGGAACACCAGCAGCCTTAAGTTTTTCAGCATTCAAGGTACCTTCAAGATCCTTTTGCATGACACGATAACCAACACAGAAAATAGTGTGGTCCAGTTCCTCTGCATACACAGTGAATTTATCGGTTTCAAGGATTTTCCCAAGAGAATTTTGGTCAAACTCATGGAAATGAATGCGGTAAGGCAGACGAGAACCGGACACACGAAGGCTAGTTAAGACAAATGACTTGATCCCTTGAGGTCCATAGATTTCCAAATCTGTCTGCTCTTCATTGGCCTGAAATGCACGGCTAGAGAGAAATCCTGGCAATCCAAAGATATGGTCTCCGTGCAAGTGAGTGATAAAGATCTTGCTGACCTTACGGGGTCGAATCGTGGTTTCTAAAATACGATTTTGCGTACCTTCGCCACAGTCAAAGAGCCAGACTTCGTTAATCTCATCCAAGAGTTTGAGGGCGAGGCTTGAAACGTTGCGGGCTTTAGAGGGCTGACCAGCCCCCGTTCCTAAAAATTGAATATCCATTCGATACTTTCTAATTAATCAATATATAACATAGCTGTGCGGTTTTCCGATCGGAAATAGCGCTTGCCAGAAAAAGATCTAGCTTTTTGTAGTAAATCCTCTTGGCTATAGCCTTTGAGACGCTTGCGACCATCAGCCAAGCTTTCCAAATCCGTTAAAGGAGTCAAACTCTCCACAGAGACGACTTTTTCCTCTCCAAGCTCCTTCATATAAATCTTTCCAGACTCTTCAAAGACGAGTTGATGGGGGAAAATTTGCGCAATTTCAAAGAGCAAGTCAGCAGTGATTGCTTCCTCAGCTTCTGAGAAAATCCGACCTAGTTCTTGACTCTCATAGCAAAAACCAAAGGATTTTCCTGATAGATTGAGGCGAATAAAGGGCTTGTTTTCTATAATGAAACTTGGCTCAGCGTTGTAGAGATTCAGTTCCTGAGAAAGTTCTGCAAAATAATCAGTCGCAGCTTGAGGACTCTTTTTCTGGTAGAGTTCAGCAAAGTAGGCATTCACTACGCTGGGGGGAGGTATGATGAGAGCCAACTGCTCTTGCTCTGTTTTGCCAGCTAGAAGTTGATCTAGATAGACCTTATCCAGACTTGTATAACCTCCATACTTTAGAGCCAAAGTTTTAATATCAGTCATAAAATTCCTCTAACCTCCATTTATTTTTCTCAGAAATGTAGCCTGTAATCACTTCACCGTCATCTTGATAGTCGCGCTCTTCCAGGATTGCCACACTTTCTAAATCATGAATCTTGTAGGACTTGGAAAAAGGCACGCGCAGGGTAAAGGGTTGAAAAATATCCTTGATTTTTTCTAAAAATAAAGCTTGCAGCTGCTCACGACTATCCTTCGACTTGGCAGAAATGAGGGCATAAGGTGTCTGGGTAGGCGTGAAATCCTCCACCAAATCCGCTTTATTATAAAGGGTCAAGCGAGGAATATCCTCCATGTCCAAGTCTTTCATGATAGACAGAACCGTTTTTTCATGCTCCTCATGATAAGGATTGCTAGCATCAATGACATGAACTAGAA
>ERZ894226.1369-NODE-1369-length-9819-cov-6.199304_pt1 | contig 9819 bp, 10 predicted proteins | sample MGYA00380294_ERZ894226 | MGnify/ENA primary metagenome ERZ894226 (study PRJEB32331, sample SAMN06328434) | human gut metagenome | biome: human gut microbiome; feature: stool | host: Homo sapiens | collected 2014-10-29 ... | reverse complement strand
GTGCCGTCCTCTGCGGTATCTGCTGCCGCATTTGTGTTGGCGCCGTCTTCAGCCTTGCCTGCGTCGTTGCTCGTGGCGTCGGCTTGCGCCTGCTGCTCGGCGGTTTCTTGAGGCTGAATCGCCTCCGCGATGGCTGCCATAGGCATCGTCGCGCCGGCCATGGACGCGCACGCGATCGCGCAGAGCAGGTAGTAAAGGGGTCGTTTCATAGCGGAGCCTCTCGGTGAGCAGCCAACAGGGTCCGAAGGCGGCTCCAGGCCAGCACTCCGCACATATTTTGTTGGGGTTTATTTTACGGGAACCCCAGTCAACATCAGCGAACTTTCTGGGGAATGTTGGGGAGGGTGGTGGACTGGTGGGCTGGCGCCATAGGAGACGGCGCCAGCAACTAATACGGTTAGTCGGTGACCGAGAAGAAGGAGGTGATACATGGCGATAAAGATAAGGGTGAAGCTGGTCCCTCGGCTTCGTGAAGCGGGGATGTCCCAAAACGAGATCGCGAGGTCCCAGGGGATGTCCAGGCACAGCGTCGGCGACGTCGTCGCGGGCGCCAGGGGGCTCGGAATCGAGGGGGCGGGTACCGAGCTAAAGCTCGTGCAGAAACTGGTCGTCTTGACCGTGCTGGTGCTAGACGAGTGGCTGCTGGACGAGCCCGATGCGGGGTTCTGCAGCATGATACCGGAGCTATGGAGGTACGGTACGGCATCGGCTCCACGATCTTCTGCACGCAATACCGCAAGAAGGACTGGCTCGCCAGGCTCGGCGCTGACGTGCGCGCCGACGCCATCATGGACAGGATAGTCCACAACACCGTATGGGTCGCAAGGGCGACTTCAACATGAGGGAGAAGCTAGGAGGAAGGACTGCCTCGTAGGCCGACTCACCGGGGGCGGTGCCGGTCGGCAATATAAGCGGCGCTGATTCGCAATAATCACTGGTGCTCAGAGGAGCAAATACTCACCCTTAGAAGCTCCTCCCTTCTATCCCTCCCTTCTGCCTTCTTCATGAACTCCGGGATGTTGGCATGGATGATGCCGATAAAACTTCCGGGCATCCGTCATTCAGCAACTGTCTCTTCTGGAAAACTAAGGTCAGATGTTGTAGTGACCAAGATTGAAAAATGCCTCGGGCGCTTTAACGTGTTCGATTTTGGCGAGGAATCCACCACGAGTCTACCCTTGTTCCTTAGCTATGAATGTTTCAACTCTGGTACCAAGAATCTGCTCGGGGCGAAGATTGTGCTGGTTGATTAGCGTCTCACATTGCGCCAATCGACTTCTCTCATTAAGCGTTCCGCAGCTTAGGATCGCAATCAATTGACCGATCGATTTTACAAGCTCGTTAAGCTTATTAAGCGTAAGCACTAATGCTGATTCTGCACTTGCATTCTTGTATGCCAAATTATTTGGATGAACAGATATTGCATAGCATTTCATTTTTGGATATCGAGCCCGTAACCACTCTTTTGCGACCTGAAGCTGTCCATGCTCTTGTTTCGTGAGCGGATTATCCGGAAGTTTTTCGTTTTTTGCTTCAAAGGCAAAAGCAATATGCTCTTCTTCAAAAACCCAGACAACATCGGGCCCGTCACCGTTATTGTCGTAACGTTTCGAGCTGGCACCGAGGTATTTTCCCAGCAATTCAAGTTTTGATTCGAATTCTTTTGAATGGCATTGCTCCGATAAGGATTTCAGGTCTGTGTCGAATTTCGTCGACACATCGCTACTCTTTCGTGTTTGGTACGAAATAAATTCAGCAATCTTTTTTGCTTGCAAGCTAGCGTCAGAGTCTGAGCTGGAGAATATGGGCTTAGCAAGTGAACGGTTGAGCCCGCTTGCGCGAGTTTGTAGCTTTCTGGAAGTCTCTACATCGTCATCCGAATAGGCGATTTGAGCTGCCAGGCGGAGAACAAGCCCCTTTACTGAATTGTCTATATTTTCACCATTCGTAAATTGTTTTAGGAGTTCGACAGCTCGTCCACTCTTACCTTTGCGCCATTCGTTTAGCGCTTTTCTTTCACATAGAGCAAATTCTTCGAGCATGCTGTCATCAATAGAATCAAAATCGTTGACCTTGTCTGCTACATAGGCGGACAAATAGGATGCAAAATTGGGGTCGTCATTGACTCCCTGATCGACGACCTCCTTGAAGTCATTTACTGAACATATTTCATTCATGATGCCTTGACCGCATTCGATTTGGGCCCTTGTTGTTGGGGTCAAAAATACAGCATGGCGGTTGTCTTTAATCCACTCGCATAGATCGGATCCTGTTAATGCGACGACGCAGTAGTCACCTGAGCCCCTCGTGCCTCTACCTATTGCCTGTTCAATGTTTTGAGCAATTGAGCGGGCATAGACTTTGCTATGAGCTAGGATTTTCGACATCAGTTTATGATGATCAGACATCCCTTTGGGGATGCCCGAAACGACAAGTAGGCGGCATGCATCGCCCGGCAGATCGATGCCGTTATATCGATTTGCAAATACAATTGGCACGTCAAGCTTGTTTTCCCTTAGATCGCTTACCGCCTGAGCAACATCGCTTCCTTTTACACTTACGATTCCCAATTGCTCCCATTGCTTCGCGCCTGCAAAACTCGGCTCGAGGACTACAACACCTTTTTTGTCTTTAGCGAGAGCGATCATTTTTTCGACGAGTGCGACCCGTAGCTGCTCCTTTGTCCCAACTTCTAGAATCATCCTGCGCCCTACTCCGGCAAGGGTTTTGGGAGAGATAATATTAATCTCATCTTTCTTGCACCCGAAAGATCTCACGATCGCACTCTCATCAGCGAATGTCGCAGACATGTACACCCTTCTAGGTGATTCTTCGAATGTCGGAAACTTCTCTACAAGGGGAAGAATTGGGGTAATTGAGAATCTGACGCGACTCAGCGTTGCAAGACAGTACTTGAGATCGTCTTTGATGAGATCCCAGCCGAAGTTTATAGAGTTTGCCGTAGGCGTGTCTTCTTCATTTGACGCTGCGAAATCAGAAATGATTCGGGCGACCTTCTGTCGATGCTTATCCCACGCCCAGAATGGGACTTCTAGCACCTCTTCGCCAGCCGTGCGAGTCCCAGAAACGAAATCGTCGAAAGTTGACACCCTATCGATATCATCAAAGCTTGAACGAAAGAGCGCCGTAACTTCTTGATATAAGCTAGGCGAATCCGATGCATTTATCTCCACCGTGAATGCGCTTCGAACCGAGTCAAAAGATGAGTGCGCATCATCTATGACGATTGCTGAAACTTCCTCCGCTTCGGGTTCTCCCTCCAAGCCAAAGGAAGACTTGCCGTTAAAGAGGGCTTGATAATGGGCAACGAGAATCGTTGAGCCATTTCTGAAATCTGCAGTAAGAGATTTTCTTCCATTATAATCGGAAGCAGGTATTCCAAGTGTCCTCGCCTGTTCGCACACTTGATGAACAAGCTGTTTGTTGTCAACAAGATACAATGCCCCACGTTTTAGCTCTCGTGCACTGGAGAGGGCAATCAGCAGTCCTATAAGGGTTTTGCCACCTCCCGTGTTTAGCTTGATAACAGTGTCTTTCTTATTTCTGTTACTAAACCATGCATCAAGTACCTCGGCCTGGCTGCTATGTAAATCATCAAAGGATTGGGGTTTAGGCAACCTGTCGAAAATCTCATCAGGCTTGATTCGCAGCGTAGGGTTCTGCGATGCTGCCATCTTTTTAAAATCAACCATCTAATAGTCCTTAGCTATGCTGTTCGACGTTGCAAATCAGATGTTACCTGCTTTTACCGTTGCCGTCCTCTTGGGACGCCGCACGTTACCAATGGTAAGAATGCTCGTAAGAGGGCACTGGGGCGACAACCCCCGATGCCCTCTTGATGCATAGTGTTGCTGTAGTCAGTGGTTACTCAAACTCCACTTCAACTTGACTGTGCTCGTAAATCTTGAGTTCGTTATCAATTTCGACCCGTTCTACCATCCAGCCAATGGCGGAGCACTGTCGTACGAATGTATCAATCCGGTTCTCGCCTTTTAGATTGTGGATGGTGACCACTACGCCAAAACGTTGCGGATCATGAGAACCTTTTTGATATCTCGACGACTTGCGAATCATCATGCCCCACATTGGGTTGGCATACACTTTTTTGGGCTTGCTGCGGCTGGTTAGTGGTTCGGAGATGTGCTTGACATTGTCCCATTTACGTAGCATTTTTCGAGCCTTCTCTTCATCGGTCGTGCAGTCTTCCTCGCCTTGGTTGTTAGGCTGTAGCGATTTGATGCGCCCGTCGTTTCCGATGCGCCCAAAATGTAAGTCGAGCTCGGTGTCCGTATAGTCGACTCCTTGGTTTCTGTTGCATTTTGGGAAGTAGCATAGGGTCGCTCTCGCTACAGACGGGTAAGTTGTACCCGAAACAGGGATCGGAAAGTGGAAGTTGTAATTCTCGCGTTCGGTGGCCACTCCGCTGAGCATGAATCGAATTTCATCGTTACTGGTTTCGAGTATTTTTTCAATTTGGACAGGAACGATGCCGTAGCCGAGTCGATTCATATCTTCAGGGTTTGTCCACGCACATGCTGCATCGATTAGCAGGGCCTTAGCAAGTTCACAGCTTAGGTGCATTTTATAAATGAGATAGGCAGCTTTCCTTGCAATTAGCGGAGCTGCAAAAGAGGTGCCGACAGCCGGATAGGCCCCGGTTCCGCAGCAGGCGGTGATAGGGTCGTTGCTTTCCCCTCCGTAGTATGCAAGATCAGGTTTGTGGTGAAAACTCAAGACCGGTCCTCTTCTTGTGTACGAAGCTGGCTCGTTGTTTCTATTGACGGCGTTGACAACGAGGGCATTAATGGAGTCCGCTGGGGATCCAAGATATGTGGGCTTTCCTTTTTCCTGGTTAGTGCCGGCAACAACGAAGAGGACGTCGTATTTCTGCTGCAGTTTGTCTAGCAGGGCCGCTTCGGGGGAAATTGAGTTTCGAGATACTTCCTCCATTGATCCTAAGGAGATGTTCCAAACTTTGATGTCTTGGTTCTCGGCAACGATGCGCTCAATGCGTTTCATTACCGCGAACGAACTGAATTTACCTGCGGTTGCAACTCCAAAATGTCGAACTTGAAAGTGGCCACAATGGTCGTCCAGCGATGGATTTTGGGCTTGAACGTCAACGATCAATGAGCTGACGCATGTGCCATGTCGATAGTCGCTTGAAGTGGGATGTATTTCTTTGGGCAAGCAGCTTATGTAGTCAACCCAATTACTGAAGTACGGAGGATATTTCTCTTCAAATGGAGTGTCGATTACGCCGATGATGGGCTCGTCGGTGGGATATTCAGGGAGGCTGCTGATGGCGGGGGAGGTCGAGCCCTCGTCATTCATGGGAGCGTAGGAAGACAGGTCGATAACCGACATGGCCACAAGGTAAGGGGCGCGCTCGAGCAGCGTGCGATATTCCGTCTCGGTTAATAGGACACTGTTCTCTAAGAGGTTTGCAGGGGATACGTCAATGTGAAGCTCCTCAAAAAGGTCCTGAGTGTCCCTCTCAGTTTCAAACAGCGTAACGATTGCGTTCTCGTTGGTAACTGCCGGCGGCTTATCTATTCTAAATTCATTGACGTAATAGGAATCGCGTACGAGCTGTGCAAAGCTCGATCGAGTTAGCGTGTTTGAAATGACCGGATTCCATTTTTGTTTGAGCTTGTCGTTTTTAACCAGATCGACCATCTTGTCTGCGTTCATCAATCCATCAAAATGTTCGGCTACGATTCGCTCGCACTCACGCAGCTTGTTAATAGTAGACAGGATGGTCGTCTCGGGCACGTAATGAGTCATCAAGTGCCTGGGGTGGCTCCCGTTAAAATCGAGGTAGCGGGCGCCGCGAATAGATAATTCTGGCTCATTGTCTATTCCGCCATTCAGCATCTCTCTTATTCGATTGCTCTTGGCGACAATTTGGCGGTATTCAACGGAGACCAAGATGTCTTTGATTATGGCGTCTTTGGGCCATTTGCTCAGAACGGTTTCGAGGCTCTTGCAAATGTGGGAGATCTTCTCTGCGGTAACCGTTCCTTTAGCGGGGAGCGTTGCTGGGCCCGGTCGCGAGCCTTTTGCCGTTTGAAAATCTCCTGTGAGCCTAATTAAGCTGTTCATGAGCTACTCCTTTAGAGTCCGCGCAATGGTGCTTCTTGATATGCCTGTCAAAACTTCCATTTCTCTTAAAGTAAAACCTTGAGATTTAAGAAGCTCGAGTGAATCGGGTTCATATCCATGTAGACGCTGGTACAGCTTGCGGAGATAGTCGTTTGGGTTAAGGGGGTCACTAAACGCGACGGAGGTCTTAATGAGGTTTTTGAGCGTGCCGGGCCAGGGCAGATCCGGACAACTCTGCAGCACCTTTTTAAGGGTTCGAGAGTCGTTTTTGATTGTCTGATTGTTTTTGGTCAGATTCTTTGCGATTGATTCGCCGATTTCAACGAGATCGTCATGGGTGTATCTATTAAAGTCAATCTGCACATCGAAGCGCCTGGCGAGTGCCGGGTCTAGTTTGTCGTAGAGGTTTGTTGTTGCGATGATGGCGGATCTCGTGTTCAGCTTGTCGAACTCTTTTAGGAGTGCACTTGTGGCCCGCCCCATTTCACGAACGTCGTTTTGGTTAATTCGATCTAGGGCTATGGCATCGATTTCGTCGAACAAGACAATGGCGCCGTCGCCGATATCATTGATCTCCTGGAAGACTTTTGCGATATTTTTGGCTGTCTCGCCAAGTTTACTATCAATAATCTGATTGAAATCGACGGCATATAGTTGGTAGCCAAGTATTCTGGCTATCTGCTTTGTTGCCTCGGTCTTGCCAGTCCCCGATGCGCCGTAAAAGAGGACGGTGTTGATGCCCACATCTTTAGATAGCGCATTGAGTAGCCCCTGGATATCGTTTGCGATGGCCTGGGGAAGGGGTAGCGAGATATTGTTGCTGATTACCTTTTCTAGGAAGTCGTATTTCTGCTCAGTGACTCCTTGCGGTACAAATGTGCGCGTTCTGGCAATAAGGGCCATGATGTAGCTTGCAAGCTCGGGTTGCCCAGACGTCTCAAAATCTTTCGCAATAATAGTGGCTGCGTTGTTGAAAGCGATATCGTCGTGTTCCGAATGCGCTCGGATCAAGTCGATGATGTCTGATCTCTTCATGGATGCTCCTCTCCTTGATCATATTATATGAGACAGAATGAGACAAAGCAAGAAATGATTGGACATTGCCGCAATGAAGTGTGTTAGGATTGGGCTATTAAGATTCAAACTGCTCTAGATTGGAGGTGAGATCATGGCGACCCATCATGGAGGTAAGGTTGGCGCTGCTGCCAAGACGCTCGCGAGCTCCTCGACTAGTAAAGCCGCGAAGTCCGCGGCTGCGAAGACTCTGGTCAAGCACCAGATTGCTAAGCATCGCTAGTCTGCGATCAAAGCGTGATGTAGCAGTAGGGAGGTGATAAATATGGTTTCGAAGACGATTCGCGTAAAGATTCCGAAGTACCGAATTAGCTCAACGGGTGCGGTCAGAAAGGTTGGAACGACTACGAAGGCAGTAAGGGTAAAGATTCGCTAGGCTTTAGCGGCAACTAAAGCCTAGCGTGATGTTGACTTAGCGGGCCAACATCAAACATTTTATGGGGGTCCTCGGCGAGATTCAAGCGTCGGGGGCCCTCGTTTTTTTTGTCGGCATATGCGCCGCAGCCTCTTCTTGTACGACATGTGACGGCGCCAGTAGTTTGGACAGTTAATGAGTGAATTAGATTTAGTATCCCTTTGGATTAGTTCGATGGTGGCCATAGCAACTGTCGCTGCATCGTGGACGGGCCTTAGAACCCTGGTGATTCAAACTTCTCCGGATATTATTATGTTCATTCGGCCAGATGTTGTCTCGCCCTCACTGGCGCGGCTTGTTATCAGAAATATCGGAGAGGCGCCTGCATACAATGTTTCGTTTCGACTTTCTCCTGACTTGTTTCTAAAGGATTCTTTCGAATACAAACATGCCTCCGTAGTGTTTGATAGGGGCTACGCTATTTTGCCTCCTAAACAGGAGAGGGACATTCTCTTGGGAAGCTTTGAGGACCTCGAAGGATTGTGGGGGCACTCCATTGTTGATGTAAATGTCTCCTTTTCAAATAAATATAGGCGCAGGCGCTTCTCGGCTATCTGCCCAGTTGAGATAGGCTCATTTGAGAGCATGATTACAATTTCTCTTGAGACCGCGTTTGAGAAGGACCAAAAGGCCGCCTACCGCGAAATTAGGCAGCTTGGCAAGCGCCTTCGCGGAATTGAAAACGCGATTTGTTCATTGGGGAATCGTGACGAAGAATAGGGTTGTGCGTGTGCCTTTTGGCGCACATGAAACACTACCCGTCTAAAATGTATGTATGCCGCTCTTGCCAATATTTGTAACGGCACCGTTGTCCCCACGCGTTCATTGTTTTCAGCGATACAGTCGCCACGGACTCTACGTGAGGCGGAGACAAAGAAGGCTCGTTGTTCGGTTTTCCGGCAACGGCCCTTTGATGTATTCGCGACTGCTGGATGTTGACGAGGATGCCAGCATTGTTGCTAAAACCCTCGATGCGGAGTCGTAATTTCGGAAGTGCGGGGATAATCGGAAACCTCCGAGCACACCCCGTTTTCGGCAACAAAATCGCAGGTCGCGGATGCCCAAAGCAGGGGCCTAGTCGACAGATCTCGGGTTTTCACCGCACTTCCGGAATCGCTCGACGGAAGTATGCGGCAAATTTCGGAACCCTCGAGCACACAGTCCTTTTCATGTAAAGAAACCGCAGGTAGAAACGTTGTCACTATTCAGTGTGGTCGGCATATCAAGAATTTGCCGCATACTTCCGGATTGGGTGCTCATTTAGCACTCTCGATGTCCCCACATCCTCTAAAAAAGTTCTTAAAACAGCCTTAAAGGCGCCTCAACTCGCGTTGACAGCGTAAAATACGCATGTTTGACTATGACAGAAGTGGATTTTAGGGGGGGGGAGTACGCCATGGAGGTGCTGGTTGTTGGCAACACCGCATATGTTGACGATGACTTTTGCTCCAAGGCGTTCCCCGGCGACCATGTGTAGGTCGTAGCCGCGCAGGACGCGCGCCGCGATGAGTCGTCGCCCCATGCCTCGTGGAAAGAGCTGCTGCAGCACCTGGACCAGGCCTACGAGTTTGAGCGCGTGGTCTACCTTTCTACCTACCTCACCCCGCATACCGTGACTTTTGGCGACATTGGGCTGCTGCGCTCGGTGTTTCGTGCCTGTATGGGACGCAATGTGCAGCTGCTGTTTATTGCGGGGCCCGCGGGTGCAGAGGGCACCACTGGCGGATGTGACGACGACGCCACGGCCGCCAGTGGCGCCCAGACGGGCAAGGGCATTATCGCCCGCGCTGCCAACGACCTGTGCCGTTACTATGCATCGCGCGACGGCATCCAAGCCAAAGTCCTGCGCGTGCCGTATCTGTATACCGCATCGCCGGCATTAACCGACCCATTTTTGGTGCCGCTATTCGACGCATGCTCGGGCGGGTCGGTCGCGCTTCAGGGTGCGGCAGATGCGCCGTTTCCCCTGCTGTGTGCCGAGGAACTCGCGGTGTTGGTGCATCGTATCTTTGACTGCTGGGATGCCAACTTTGAGATGCTCGACGTTGCAGACGCTTTTGGCCACCCGAGGCCTATGGCGTGATCGTTGACGCTCCGGGTGCGAGCGTGACCTATCACACGCTCAGCATCTAGGCGTTTCGTCGCCCAACGGCGCTATACTGCAGCCGTTGCCCACGATGCGGGGAACACCCGCATCGTGGGTT
>ERZ894226.1364-NODE-1364-length-9851-cov-7.627603_pt1 | contig 9851 bp, 11 predicted proteins | sample MGYA00380294_ERZ894226 | MGnify/ENA primary metagenome ERZ894226 (study PRJEB32331, sample SAMN06328434) | human gut metagenome | biome: human gut microbiome; feature: stool | host: Homo sapiens | collected 2014-10-29 ... | reverse complement strand
CACCTCGATTGTATTTAATCAGTCCATCTTACTTATTCATAGATATTAGGTAAAAAATCATGTTTTGCTTCCATTATTAATTAGGTAATACACCAATCACACTTTCCGACATTTGAACCGTTCATTCAACTTATTATTAATGCAATCACTTCGAATGCCATCTCCAAACATCCATGCTTTATCCGGAACTCAGCAAACCGCACCGAAATGAAATACACAGCTACATCCAACACCATCAACACGATTTACATAAGATGCAAAATAGTTCCATTCATTTTTTCGCTTCACTCAATCATCATTTATGAATGTCGACGTCCAACGGAATATCCGCCCTGTCAGCCAAATCTGAATGGTAAGAAAGTCACCAATGTGACTGAATTATTGAATGCTTCTATCAACTGATTTGTTGGTTCTTCTGTAGATAAATCAAATGAACCAACAATGATCTTTCCTATCATATCGCCTTCTAACTTATTGATGACACGGTGATAGAATAACTAGCAAGATGGTCTTTTCAAAAATCCAAAAATTAATTACAACCTATATTTATCGAAATTTAACTCGACTGGACATCCATCGAATTACTTTTCACCAGCTTCGGCACTCACACGTTACTTTTCTGATGTACCACGACGTAGACATTGCCTACATTAGTAAACGTCTTGGTCATTCAAATATTCAAGTAACTCTCAATAACTACGCTCACATGGTGAAAGAGAAGGAAGCTGAACAAGAGGTATACCTAGATTCCCTCTTTAATTAATCACTCTAAGTATTACCAGACTTAACACTAATCACACTAATAATAAGTATGACCAAAAATCATTTTAGAATTTGTATTCATACATATACAAAAAAAGATACCGACAAAACGTCGATATCCTTCGGTTTAAAAGTTTTGGTGACCAAATGTGACACGAAACGCTGTCAGCCCAGTCATATCAAGGGTTGGTATTAATCGTTACGCGTGTTTCCGTTCTCATCGTGGATGGCGCGGATCTTGCCGCCGTTCTCCAAGTGACCAGTTCCTGTGTATGGCTTTACTTCGTCAAAGAAGACACCCTTCTTAGCGTAGTGGTCAAGCAATTCTTGACGTGAAGCTTCGAAACGTGGTGGCAAAGCAAACGTCGTACCCAAGTCGAACAATGACTCATCCAACGTAAATCCTGGGTTAGTCGTTGCCAATTCGATACGGTTTCCACCAGGCTCGATGAAGTAAGCTGAACGGAAGTAACCACGGTCGATGAAGACTTCACGCTTGAAGCCCAAGGCCTTTGCACGCTCCCAGTAGTACTTCAAATCTTCTTCTGACTCAACACCCAAAGCGTAGTGGTCAGTTGAACCCTTACCAAAGCGTGAGTTAGGTGCATCTTCAGCAGTTTGTACCAATTCGATTGCTTCAACACCATCCAAATCAATGATGTTACCCTTAACTGGGATTTCCAACAACTCTTCGAAGAAACGACCCGTTGCAGCAACATCTGGCACGTGCAATTCAGCACCGATTACGCCAGTGATTTGGAACTCAGCCGGAACATCTGACATGTAGTTGATGTGCCAGTCAAAGTTCTTACCCTCAGTTTCTTGCATACGGATTGGCAAGTCTTCAAAGTCAGCCGTACGGATACGTCCCATAGCGTCAACTTCAGCCTTCAAGCCCTTTTCGGCAAAACGGTCCAACCAGTATTGCGTTGATCCCTCAGGAATTGAGTAGTGAATACCTGAGAAGAACATCTTACCGTCAGTACGGTCGCGCAAATCGTCGATTGGGAAGAACGTGATAACCGTTCCTGGTGTTCCCATGAAGTCACCATAGTAAACGTGACGGTTACGTGGGTTAGCTTGGTTAACTGAGTTCTTGATGAAACGCATGCCCAAAACGCCAACGTAGTAATCAGCGTTCAACTTAGCATCGCCAGTCAATAGTGAAATGTGGTGAGTTTGCATTACTTCTGCCCTCTTTTTATGTTTAAAAATTTTTATGTCATTTACTTTATGTACACATAATAACCAACTACCAAAAACAATGCACGTAAAAAGTGTCATTTTTTTATCAAATATTTTTGACAGCTGACGCCTGCATTAAACCCGCATTTCAGGTAGACTATAAGTATCAAATAATATTGAGGGGTTATCACAATGGATTACAATATTGAGGCAAATATGCAATTTCCACTGGTGACATACAACTTGTTGCCTAACGAAACAGTTCGCATTCAAAGTGGTGCGATGGTTTATCACACTGGCGACACCCAACTAAAGGGTCGTCTAAACGCAAATGGCGGTTCAGGTATTGGTAAGCTATTGCGTGCCGCCGGACGTGCCATGGTCAGTGGCGAATCAGTCTTCATTACCGAAGTCTCAGCCGGTGCTAAGGGTGGTGATCTAGCTTTGGCCCCCGCCGTGCCTGGTACGATTCAAGCCTTGGAAGTTACGCCTGGTCGCAACTACTACTTGAATGACTCAGCTTTCTTAGCCATGGACGGTACCGTGCAATACAGCATGGAACGGCAATCAGTTGGACGCGCTATTCTAGGTGGCCAAGGTGGTTTGTTCGTCATGAAGACGTCTGGTGAAGGGACTTTGCTCGTTGCAGCGTTCGGATCAATTAAGGAAATCGACCTGCAAGACGCCCACGACTTCACCATCGATAATGCGCACGTCGTCGCTTGGGAAACGTCACTAACTTATGACATTCACCTTGAAGGTGGCGGTTTGATTGGTTCAATCGGCACTGGCGAAGGTGTGGTCAACACGTTTAACGGCACTGGAAAAGTTCTCGTTCAGTCATTGAATCTTGAGAATTTTGCCAATATGCTCAAGCCATTCATGCCACAACCTAGTTCAAACTAAAAAAATGGGTATCGACCGCGTTGTCGATACCCATTTTTCTATTGTTTTTTAACTTGGCTAAAGATGATAAAGCCAACCAATTGCACCCCAACAATCAATATTGCCATCGGCATGTATGTGTGTTGGCCGAAAAGCCCGACAATTGGTGACATCAGTCCACCCAACGCATAACGCGCTAGTCCAAGCAACGCTGAAGCTGAACCCGCGTTTTGTTGTTGCCCTTGCATCCCCAACGCCGTCGTCAATGAAATAATGCCCCCGACCGTTGCCACAACTAAGAATAATGGTGGCAAAATCAGCCAAAGTGACTTAGGCAAGAATGCCGTAATAAGCAAAAGGATGCCACCTAAAAAGCCAGCTCGGATAAACCAACGGAGCGCACGGTATTCACCAAACTTTACCGCCCAGCGACCAGCCAGACTCGACATGAGTGCAATACCAGCTCCATTAATCGCATACACAATCCCAAAAGTCGTCACTGACATGCCAAAAATCTTTTGCAAGACGAATGATGAACCAGAAATATATGCAAACAATGCTGCCGTCATAAAGGCCTGTGTAAGCGCATATAGCACAAATTCACGTTGCTTAAATAATTGTGCGAAACCACCCACCACTGATGGACGGTCAGCTACCTGTGCCTTTTCAGCTGGCAAGGTTTCTGGCAGGGCAAGCAAGACGCTCACAAACAAAATCAGCCCCAAGACTGCCAAAACCCAGAATGTCATCTGCCAGTCCGCAATGGCAATGATCACCCCACCAAACACGGGCGCCAAGACTGGAAAGACGCCATTAATCGTTTGATTAATCGCAATTTGCTTCGTCAAAGTCTTACCAGTAAATAAATCCGTAATTACCGCCAATGACAAAACAATCCCCGTTGAACCGGCCAAGCCTTGAATCAACCGTAAAATAATCAACACCCAAATGTTCGGTGCGAAGACAATGGTTGCCGAACTCAGGCCGAATAAGACCGTGCCCCACAGCAACGGTGTCCGCCGGCCAATTCGGTCAGACAATGGTCCAATGATCACTTGTCCGAGTGCCAAACCCAGCAAGGATGCTGTAATCGTCAACTGCGCTAATGACGTTGACGTGTGTAAATCCTGTTGTAACTCTGGTAACCCTGGCAAATATAAATCCATTGCCAGTGGTGAAAAGGCACTTAAGACACCCAATAAAAAGAGCTGAAAGATGCCAATTTTCTTCTTCATAACCCACAATCTCCCAATCAAAAAACGACCCAATTTGAGCCGTTTTACTTAAATCATGTTTTTAGTATAAGCGTACGTCCTACTTTACGCACTCACAAAGTGACTAATAAATAAGCCAGCGATGTTGAAATAAATAATGACGGATGTCAAATCAGATAACGTTGAAATGAACGGACCCGACGCAACTGCTGGATCAACCCCGATTTTATCCATTACTAGTGGAATGAATGATCCTGCAACATTCGCTACCAGAATGGCCACACCCATCGCAAGACCGACCGCAACACCTAAGAGCATATTGGCTTTCCAAATCCACACAACCAAAAAGATGGTCAAACCGGCCGTTGCACCAATCATGGCACCAATCAAAACCTCAGTCATCAACATCTTAATGAGCGAACTTGTTTCTTTCAACGCTAAACGACGGACTGACACGGCCAATGACTGCGTCCCGGCATTACCGGCGGTTCCCGTAATCAAAGAGATGAACACTGCCAAAATCGACGCTTGGCTCACTAAACCTTCAAAGTTATTGATTACTGAAGCCGTTCCCATTCCCAAGAAAATCAAACCAACTAGCCAAGGTAAACGCTTAGCAGCGGATTTAAATGGATTCTCTTCCAACGTGACAACGTCCACACCGGCCAAACGAGAGTAGTCTTCCGCGGCCTCTTCATCAATAACGTCCACGATATCATCGACTGTAATGGTACCAACAAGGTGGTCTTTCACCACAACTGGAATCGACACGAAATTATAGTCGGCCATCAATCGGGCAACGTCCTCTTGGTCATCACTCGGTGTCACTGTAATCAAGTTTGTATCCATCACGTCCGCAACCTTGGCTTCGTCCGGCCAAACAATCAAAGAACGCAATGAGATAACGCCGACAAGTTTTTCGTCATCGTCAACGACATAAATGTAAGTAATTTGTTCGGCTTCCTGAGCAGCCTTCTTCACCGCTGTCATCGCCTGACCGATTGTCAGCTTTTGATTAATCGCGACAAACTCAGTACCCATCAAAGATCCAGCTGTGTCGTCTTCGTAATTCAACAACCGACGAATCTGAGCTGCATCTTCCTTCGGCATCAACGCCAAATACATCCCCAATTCACGCTGGTCCATGTCTTCAAACAAGTCAACCGAATTATCGGTATACATTTGGTTCAGCATTTGGGCAGCATAACGTGGTGACATTTCCTCCAGCAAGTCGTTAATATCAACGTCTTCGGGTTCAATTTCGTCAAAGACTTCCGCCAATTCAGTTGGCGTTAACCACTCGATAATTTGGTGACGGAGCTGTGATGGCAAAGTCACATAAAAAACGGCCTTGTCGTAACCGTGAAGTTCGTCAAAGCCGTCCAAGAACGCCTCTTTCTCACCATGTTCCAAATAATTGACCAAGTGATGAGCTTGTTCGGAAAGTTCATCACGCATCTCATCTGTAATTTCGTCCAGCATGTCGTTCATGATTCTTTCCCCGCATTCTTAATAATTAATTTTCGTCTGGTTCGACTTGATAGCCGTCCAAAACAGCCACGATATCTTGTGGCAATGCACTTTGCGTCGTGCGTTCAACTTGTGCAAATGGATCATAGAAGCGTAACCAATAAGCATGTAGCGCTTGGCGTGTAATACCACGATCCATTGGGCCACCATAGATTTCATCCCCAATCAATGGGTGACCCAAATACTTAAAGTGCACACGAATTTGGTGTGTGCGGCCAGTGTGCAACTGCACGCGGACCAACGTTTGATTGCCAAAACGCTTCACAACCCAGTACTCAGTTTGTGAAGGACGCCCATCTTCACGCACTTCGCGTCGAATAAAGTCGTCGTCCATCCGACCAATTGGTGCATCGATAAAGCCGTAATCATCTGGCAAATCGCCATCGACAATTGCATAGTAACGCTTATCAACTGAGTGCGTTTGCAACTGCTTGTCGAGCAAGCCATGGGCAAAACGGTGCTTGGCCAACAAGGCGACCCCCGACGTAAAGCGATCTAGTCGCGTTACCACGTGGGGCACTAAATCCTCAGCCCCAGACCGGGCTAAGTAGCCCTTAACCCGGTTAACCATGGTCGTTTCACGGTCAGCTTTACCAGGCACTGACGTCACGCCAGCTTCCTTTTCAACAACCAACCAGTTTTCGTCTTCATATAAGACCGTGATTGGCAAATCTGACATTGCAACGACGTCATTTGATTCTTCAGGTGGCATCACAATCGTGACCTTATCACCTGGCTTAACCTCATCGACGGTCCGAACTTGCTTACCCGCAAGGAGCACTGCCCCGCCACCACGCTTCACAATGGAAAACATGCGGTGTGAGACACCACGTTGGGCTAAGAACGTCTTAATTTTAAGCGTTTCGTCGCCTTGGTTGATCCAACTGAATTGGGCCATTACTTTACCTCCGTACCAATAAAGCTTGACTGAACACGGTGCCAGAAGTGCATGTGTCGATACTCAGCAAACTGAATTTTTGTTTTTGACACGCGGAACTCAATCCAATCAATATTTGAGGCAATTTTGCTCAAATGATCGAAACTAAGGGTTACCGCTGCGCCGTCGTTTTCTAGTTGCACCCGAATAACTTCGTGGTTTCCAATAATCAATGGTGAACCAAGTGTTCGGAATACCCGACTGTTAATCGAAGCAATTTCTGCTAATTGGATAGCATCCAAGCTTGGATGCATCACTGCCCCGCCGATTGCCTTATTATAGGCGGTTGAGCCAGTTGGCGTTGATGCTGTCAAACCATCCCCACGGAATCGTTCAAACAACTCACCTTGAATGTACACATCTGCCACCAAAGTACCCAATGGACGCTTAATGGCGGCTTCGTTCAATGCAAGGACGCGTTCTTCACGACCGTCAGTGTAACGGACGTGTGCTTCCAACAAGGGATACTTAACTGTTCGGGCGTCTTCATCATTGACCAAACTATCAATCAATTCGTCAATTTCAAAATGTTGCCAGTCCGCATAAAAGCCCAAGTGACCAGTATGCACGCCAATAAAGCGCACAAAAGCCAATTGATCGGCATAGTGATGGAAAGCCCCTAGCAAGGTACCATCTCCGCCCACTGAAATCACAACATCTGGATGCTCGTCATCAAAGACAATCTTATCGGTATTGCGTGCAGCCAATTTTTCTTTAAATAAAGCCACAACAGCCTTTGACTGTGCGCCATTATTACTGTAAATTGCGAGTTTCATTTCGTCTTCTTTCCTTGTGGCTGACAATTAATCTGTTGGTTTATCCAAACCATTATGTAATTCAGAGAATAACTCGTCGACGCGAATGCTCAATTCAGCCACTTCACGAAGCTTCTCCGTCATCTCCGGTGTATAGTCACCATCATACTTATAATTAATTGCGTGTTCAATCGTTGCCCATACGTTCATTTGCATTGTGCGGACTTGGATTTCTGCCAAAATCTTTTTCTCTCCCGTGATCAATTGGACGGGATACTCAATTACGATGTGGTAAGAACGGTAGCCAGATGGCTTCGCATTGCTGACATAATCACGTTCTTCCAAAATAACCATATCTTTACGCTGACGGAGCAAGTCCACGATTTTAAAAATATCTTCCGTGAATTGCGTCATAATACGGACACCAGCTAGGTCTTCCATGTCTTGTTCCAAGCGTTCCATGTCGATATGACGGCGAACCAACTTTTCTTCAATGGCCGGAATTGCCTTCACACGCCCCGTTACGAATTCAACGGGTGTCTTGATGCCGGCCAACTCAAATTCCGTTCGCATGCCGCGCAACTTAACCTTTAATTCGTCAACGGCCTGAACGTATGGCTGTAACAATTTGTCCCATTCATTATGTGTCATGTCGTCAATCCCCCGATTTTTTCTCACTGTTTCTATTATACCAAACGATTTGGCATTTCTAAGACATTATCCAAGCAAATATTTTGGTTTTGATTTATTCTTAGTCATGTTGAAAAAACACAAATCAGTCACAAAATGTTCATAGATAATATGACAACTATTGCAGCTGGTTTAAGAATTGGTAATGTTGCACATTTTTAGGCGTTGCGATTAGACAATCGCCTAGTAAAACGTTTAATATTATCACAGATATTTTAGAGAAATAGTTTTGGAGGTCGTGGCTCATTATGTTAGAGGTGTACCACTTCGTGAACCCACTTTCCGGTGATAGCTTAGAGACCGAGAAGAAATTGGCGTCATACGTAACAACAGCAACAGAAAAAATCGCATTGCAAGTCGTCCCTGTGATGACGATGCAATCCGTCCATGAAACCGCCGTAGCGCTTGGTCATCCTGAGCAAGAACAAGTGCTATCGCAAACCATGTATCGCTTCATTTTAGACGTTAAGGCACTACAATTCCAAGGAAAAAAAGTTGCCCGTCGTTTCTTAGAAGCCGCCCAAACCGCTATTTTTAGCGGTCAACCTTATACCGACGAATTCGTCATGGGACTCGTTACAGATATTGCAGCTGATCAAACCCTCTTCTTAGAGGATCGTAACAGCGATTTAACGATTCAAGCCTACCGTGCTGATCACAACATGGCCGCTGAAATGGGCGTCACTCAGTTTCCAACCTTGGTTGTCTACAATACAAACGGTGCGAACCATGCCAGTCGAACAACTGATTTTTCCGATGAAAGTCTTCGTTCGCTAATTACACCATCAGCCAGTCACCAACTTAACACATACGACGGTTACCTCCATAATGGTCACGTCACGGAGATTGAAGAAGGCTAAAAACAAAAGGCGCTAGCGAACAACTCGCTAACGCCTTTTAATATTTCATCTATTAACGCTTAAACGTAAAACGTAGCCCGTCAACAGGCTGCATATCACGCGTGTAGAACTGTACAATAAATTGGGTTGGTTCTACCGTCAAGATTGCATACGTACCACCCAAGTAGGCATATTGACCCTTTGGCAATGCAATTGAGCCAGGATTGATAAACAAACGACCATCAATCTCTTCTGCCCCAAGGACGTGCGTGTGACCTGACGTCACGACATCAACACCCTTTGCTGAAGCAACTTCACGTAATTGGTTTAATGACACCTCGGTGTGCACCAAGTGACCGTGTGTTTGATACAACGTGAAGTTGTCATCTGCATAATCACGGTCATCTGGGAACATTGGATCAGTGTCCATGTTGCCGATAACTGGCATCAAGTCGTTAAACAATTCGTCTGAACGTGATAATTCAGAGTCACCATTGTAAAACATCGCCTTAACCTTACCACGGTAGTGATCCACCACGTCAACCAAAATTTGACGGTCGCCGTGTGCATCAGAAATAATCAAATAATCCATTTCTTAATCCTCCCACCAGGCATTAAAGTCTGACATAAATTGTTGCAAAGCAGCCCCACGATGTGAAATCTCATTCTTTTCTGCCGGCGTTAGTTCACCAAATGACTTACCAAACGGTTCGTAGAAAAAGAGTGGGTCATAGCCAAAGCCATCACTACCTTGTGCTGCCCGCAAAATACGGCCATCGACCTTACCAGAGGCTACTAATCGCTTGCCATCTGGCTTAATCGCTACAATCACAGCGTGGAATGAGGCTGTGCGGTCGATATCAGGCGTACTTTCAAGTTCGTGCAACAACTTTGCATTGTTAGCTGCATCATCGTGATCACCTGCATAGCGCGCTGAGTAGACACCTGGCGCACCGTTCAACGCATCAACCATCAAACCGGCATCTTCGGCAACAACTGGCACACCAAATGCGTGCGCAATCGGTTCCGCCTTAATCGTGGCATTCTCTTGGAA
>ERZ894226.1347-NODE-1347-length-9978-cov-22.662199_pt1 | contig 9978 bp, 9 predicted proteins | sample MGYA00380294_ERZ894226 | MGnify/ENA primary metagenome ERZ894226 (study PRJEB32331, sample SAMN06328434) | human gut metagenome | biome: human gut microbiome; feature: stool | host: Homo sapiens | collected 2014-10-29 ... | reverse complement strand
ACAAGGGATTTTTGCGGCCAAAAATAAATTTCATCTTTCATAGAAAAAAGGATCCCTTGCAAGGTAGAAGGCTAACAAGCCTCGTCCTTACAGGGATCCTTTCAATTACTACTGAGGATGCCGAAATGTGGTATTAACCGACAGCCCCTTCTTTTTATGTGTAAAAAATAATTACGGAAATTGTCAGACAGACTTAAAAAAGATACGATAATATGGTAAGATAAAACAGACGATATAAACATCGGAATGTGAGGTTTATAAAATGAATGATACAGGAATCAGACCGGAAGTTATAGAAGAAATCCGAAACCTTGCGCAAAAATATGATATTGAAAAAGTAATTCTTTTTGGTTCGAGAGCAAGAGGGGATTTCAGAAGAACAAGTGATATAGATATTGCAGTCACAGGAGGAGATTTTGCAAGGTTTGCGTTAGATGTGGATGAAGAGACAAGTACTCTTCTGGAGTATGATATTGTAAATCTTGATCGTGACATGCAGGATGAATTAAGAGAATCTATAGAGAAGGAAGGGAGGATTTTGTATGAGAAAATATGAGAATTTCTGCAATGCACTGTCTAACATGAAAGATATTTATAATTATGAAGAACCATATGATAATGTAGTGATTACCGGACTCGTAGGATTGTATGAAATTTGTTTTGAGCAGTCATGGAAAATGATGAAAGAAATACTGGAGATTCATGGATATGCAGAGGAAGCAACAGGTTCACCGAAAATCATTCTGAAGACTGCCTATAAAGCAGGAATGATAAGAGATGAGGAGCAGTGGCTTCGTGCATTGCAGGCAAGAAATAATGTTACACATTCTTACAATCAGAAAATTGCGTTAGGAATTATAGCTGATGCAAAAGAAGAGTTTTATCAGATGTTTTGCGAACTAAAAACAGAGATAGAAGAAAATTGGCTGTAATAATCAGCGAAGGTATAGAAAGCGAAAGGAAGTATCCATTATGGGACAGATACACAATATTGAAAAACTGACAGATTGTAAATTTTTAAATTTGTACCATTTAAATGCAACAAGCATTCACAACACTCCTGTGTCATATTTCGTGGCATCCCGTGCGAAGAGTATTAACGAATTAAAGATAAAAACAGGTAAAAACACTCCGGATGGCGTGATCATTTACAGTCTTTATGGGGAAAAGAGAGACAGAGTTGTATTAGTACGTCAGTACAGATACGCAATTGGCGGATATATCTACGAATTCCCGGCAGGTCTGGTAGAATCGAACGAAGAATTCCATGAGGGTGCAGTAAGAGAAATGTACGAGGAAACAGGACTGAAATTCACACCGCTGAAAGTAGATCCTGCATTTGAGAAACCTTATTTCACAACGGTTGGCATGACAGATGAATCCTGCGCAACTGTTTATGGATATGCGGAAGGTGAAATCAGTAAAGATGCACAGGAAGACACAGAGGAAATTGAAGTTGTACTTGCTGACAGAGAAGAAGTAAAGAGGATTCTGCGTGAAGAAAATGTAGCAATCATGTGTGCATATCAGCTTATGCATTTCCTTCAGGATGAAGAACCTTTTGCATTTTTGAAGGAAGAACTTTAACCAAATCAAGCAAGTAGCGAAGCGGATGATTTTATCTGCTTGACTAAGGAGAATTAAAGGAGAATTAAGATAATGGCAAAATGGCAGAGAAGCTTCTTCCAGCCTGTGCTTCCGCTGGGAGAAGATGGACGGAGAGTTACAGGAAGTAAAGAACACATTGCACTTTCCAGAATGGCAGCAGGAGAGGGAATGGTCCTTCTGAAAAATGAGAAAAATGCACTTCCGATTCGGAGAGGGACGAAAGTCGCACTCTTTGGTAAGGGTACTGTAGACTACGTAAAAGGCGGCGGAGGAAGTGGCGATGTAACTGTAGAATATATCCGTAATCTTTATGAGGGCATGAAGATTAAAGAGGATGAGGGAAAAGTAGAAGTTTTCGATAAACTTGCGAAATATTATGAAAAAGATATTCAGAAACAATACGCAGATGGTGCAGTACCAGGTATGACAGTTGAGCCGGAGCTTCCGGATGAACTTCTGAATGAAGCGCGAGAATATACAGATACTGCAGTAATTACCATTTGCCGTTTTTCAGGCGAAGGATGGGACAGAAAATGTGAAGCAGCACAGGATGGATACGTTCTTGACGGAGAGGAAAAAAGAAACTCCGAGTTGTCAGCGAAGATTTTTGAAAACGGTGATTTCTGCCTGACAAATGCAGAGAATGCCATGGTGGAGAAAGTAAAGAAAGCATTCCCACATGTAATCGTAGTGATGAATGTTGGCGGTATCGTGGACACGAAATGGTTCAGAGACTGTGATGAGATTCAGTCAGTACTGATGGCATGGCAGGGCGGTATGGAAGGTGGTCTTGCAACAGCAGATATACTTTGTGGTGATGTTAATCCATCCGGTAAATTATCCGATACTTATGCAAAAAATCTGGAAGATTATCCATCCACAGCAAACTTCCATGAGTCTGCATTCTATGTAGATTATACAGAAGATATTTATGTAGGATACCGTTACTTTGAGACAATTCCGGGTGCAGCGGAGAGAGTAAATTATCCGTTTGGATTTGGACTTTCCTACACAGATTTCGACTGGAAGATGACTGGTGCTTCCGAAGAAAACGGTGTGATCACGGTTCTTACTGAAGTAACCAATACAGGAAAAACAGCAGGAAAAGAAGTTGTCCAGCTTTATTACGGAGCACCACAGGGTAAACTCGGAAAGCCTGCGAAAGTGCTGGGAGCATTCAAAAAGACCAGCATTCTTCAGCCGGGTGAACGACAGATTCTTACCCTGAAACTTCCTGTAAATCAGATGGCGTCTTACGATGATCTGGGCAAAGTATGCAAGTCTGCATATGTTCTGGAAGCAGGAGAATATGCAATCTATATTGGTACAAACGTAAGAGATGCAGCGAAGATTGACTTTACATATGTAGTAAAAGAAGATACAGTAACTGAGCAGTTAAGCCGGAAGGTAGCACCATATCATCTTCAGAAACGTATGCTTGCGGACGGTTCTTATGAGGAACTTCCACAGCGTGAATATGTGGAAGAAGAAGGACTTCCGAGACAGGATAAATATGCCATCGGTCTTCCATGCCCTGATACAAGAGGACAAAAAGGAATAGACTTTCTTGATTTTCTTGATTCCAAGGGAGTTCACTTCTCTGATGTAGTAGATGGTAAAATGACATTGGATGAGTTTATGGATATCCTGACATTGGATGACTGTATCAATCTCCTTGGCGGACAGCCAAACACAGGATGTGCCAATACATTTGGAATGGGAAATCTTCCGGAATACGGAGTCCCGAATGTGATGACTGCAGACGGACCAGCCGGACTTCGCATTCTTCCGAAATGCGGAGTGAACACAACTGCCTGGCCATGTGCCACACTTCTTGCCAGCACATGGGATGAAGAACTGGTAGAGAAAGTTGGTAAAGCAGGAGCGGAAGAAGTAAAAGAAAATAATATCAGTATCTGGCTTACTCCTGCCTGCAACATTCACAGAAGCCCGCTCTGTGGCCGTAACTTTGAGTATTATTCTGAAGATCCGTACCTTGCAGGAAAGACAGGTGCAGCTATGGTAAGAGGCATCCAGTCTCAGCATATCGGAGCAAGTGTGAAGCATTTTGCAACCAATAATAAGGAGACAAACCGTAAGGATTCTGATTCCAGAGTATCAGAGAGAGCACTCCGTGAGATTTATCTGAAACAGTTTGAGATCATTGTAAAAGAGGCTCATCCATATACAGTTATGTCCTCCTATAACCTGATCAACGGCATCCACGCTTCAGAGAACAAAGAACTCCTGACAGGTATTCTCCGGGATGAATGGGGATTCGACGGACTGGTTACAACAGACTGGTGGACATTTGGAGAACACTACCGCGAGACAAAAGCAGGAAACGATATCAAGATGGCAGCAGGATATCCGGAACGCATAAAAGAAGCATATGAAAAAGGGCTTATTACTGAAGCAGAAATCCGTCTCAGCGCAAGAAGAATCCTGAATATGATTCTGAAAATTGACTGATGAGTATCAATAATATTTTAAACAGGAGCAAAAAAGATAATGGATGAGCGTAAACGAAGTTTACGAAAAGAAATAGTCAGGCTGGCACTTCCGATTGCACTTCAGCAGTTCATGACAGCCCTGGTTGGAGCATGTGATGCAATCATGCTGGGAAAGTTAAGTCAGGATGCCATGTCAGCCGTATCACTGGCTACACAGGTTACTTTTGTATTTAATCTGTTTATGTTTGCATTTATGGCAGGCGAGAATATGTTTGTGGCACAATATTATGGAAAAGGGGATTACACAGGTATTTCCCAGGTGTTCAGCCTTGTGACAAAGATTTGTGGATGTATTGCAGTAGTATTTCTGGCAGGAACTCTTTTCTTTCCGGAACAGCTCATGAGAATCCTGACAAATGAGGAAACTCTGATCGTTCTGGGAAGTGAGTATTTAAGAGTCATCGGCATTTCCTATGTGTTTTCGGGAATTGCACAGACTTTCCTGGCAATCATGAAGAACTGTGGTGCAGTAAATATGAGTACCCTGATCAATGGGGTTATGGTAATTCTCAATATCGCATTGAATGCTGTTTTCATTTTTGGCCTGTCCGGCTTCCCGAAGATGGGGATTAAAGGTGCTGCACTGGCAACTGTACTTGCAACAGTTGTGCAGTTCCTGTGGAGTGTTGGTTATGTATTGTGCAGGATCAGAGCTGTAAAATTCAGTCTCAGAAGCTGTGAGAAAAAGTTATTTGGCCGTTTCTGGCAGAAAGCCGTTCCATTATTGATCAATAATCTTGCATGGGGAATAGGTTTTTCCATGTATTCTGTGATCATGGGACATCTGGGAACGGATGCCGTTGCCGCCAATGGAATAGCGAATATTTCCAAAAATCTTGTTGTATGCTTCTGCCTCGGACTTGGAAATGCAGGCAGTATCATAGTGGGAAACCGTCTTGGTGCAGACCGTCTGCAGGAAGCAAAAGAGGTAGGCGAGACACTTACCAAAACTGCGATTATTGCAGGAATTGTATCAGGCCTTGTCCTGGTCGCTTTGTCCCCATTTATCACAAAAATGGTAGATCTCACCCCGACAGCCCGCGGATATCTGCAAAAAATGCTGCTGATCTCTTCCTATTACATCGCAGGAAAATCAGTAAACTGTATGACAATAGGCGGAATCTTCGCAGCAGGCGGAGACTCCAAATTTGGAATGCTGTGTGATTCTGTAACTCTGTGGTGTATCATTGTTCCTCTGGGATGCATCTGCGCATTTATCCTGAAACTGCCGGTTATGGTTGTCTACTTTGTACTCAATCTGGACGAGATCATTAAACTGCCGGTGGTCTATAAACATTATAAGAAATATAAATGGATTAAGAATCTTACATAATTTTACACGCTTCACAGGCACATATACCGGATATCTGGGACTATGTGCCTGTTTTGTTTTAATGATATTTATGCATCCGTACATAATAGCTGATGCATAAGATCACAGTGGCTCCGCTCCATGCTGCAATCTCTGCAAAGAAAATACCGTCCTGTCCGATAAAATGGGGAAGGATCAGTGCAGCACTGATACGCATGACAAATTCAGCCATACCACTTACCATAGGCATTAAGGTATCTCCCAGCCCCTGAAGTGCAGATCTGTACACGTACAGGAAGTACAAAACCCAGAGCATGGCAGCCATAATAGAGAGGTATTTAAAAGCAATTGCAAGTACCTGCTGTGTCTGCTGTGGTTCACCTGAGATGAAAAGTGAGAGAATATTTTTTCCAAATAAAAACATGGCAGCAGAAATGATCAGTGAGGTAAGCAGGGAAAGCAGCATACTGCTGCGGACGCCTTTTCTGATCCTGTCAATCTTTCCGGCCCCCAGATTCTGACCTACATAAGTAACGATGGCATATCCATAGGAAATAGCAGCCATTTCCAGCAGACCATAAAGCTTGTTTGTAGCTGTAAATCCTGCCACAAAAAGGAAACCGTAGCCATTGATCACATACTGGACTACCAGACCACCCACACCGATGATGATATTCTGAAATACAACAGGAATACCAAGCTTCATCAGGCGGGCATTCATGCCGGAGGCAGGCATAAAATCTGCTCTGGTCAGATGAACAATATCAATTCTGCGTAAAATCAGAAAACAGTAAATTGCAGAGAAGCTCTGTGCGATCACAGTTGCGATTGCTGCTCCTGCCACACCCCATCCGAAGCCTGCCACAAAAAGGATGTCCAGTGAGACATTCAGCACAGATGCGATGATCATTGCGGTCAGCGGTGTTTTACTGTTTCCCATAGCCCTTAGAGCAGAGGCAAACATATTATAGGCTGCTGTGGCGGGGATTCCACAGAAAATGATGCGCAGATATAACAGAGACATTCCGATAATATTGGAAGGTGTATGCAGCCCTGTTAATACCAGCGAAGCAAATGACTGGCTGAGAATCAATACTCCGGCTGCGATGAATGCGGTCAGCCGGTAACTGTGTGCCAGAGATTTACGCAGATTTTCGAAATCCTTTGCCCCATAATACTGGGAAAGCTGAATGGAAAATCCCTGGGTGAGTCCGGTGGATATTCCTGTGACAACCCACATCAGAAAGTCAACAGCGCCCAGTGCTGCAAGAGCCTCTACACCTGCAATCTGGCCAACGACCATGGTATCCACCATTGTATAAAGCTGCTGACAGATATTCCCCAACATCAGGGGAATTGCAAAAAGAATGATCAACCGTCCCGGCGAACCGGAGGTCATATCCTGAATCCTGGTTTTCATTGGTATAAAAGTTCCTTTCCGGAGCATATTTGAAAAGGATTGAGAATGATTTTTCAAATATGCTCTGATATTTACATTGATAATTTTATATCATTAACGTGAAAAATGAAATATAATATTTCATCCGGATGATATAAATTTATCTGTTATTGTAGATATATTAACTAAATCAGTTAAGTCCCCTGCTTCAATTGCAAAAAGCAATAAATTATGGATGGAGACTTTATATTTGCAGCAATATATTCTGTAGAGACAATGGCTATTTACAAATATGACCACCACTTTACAACTTTTTCATAAAAAAATATCGTACAGGGCTTTCTGATGTATAATGAGTTTGCTCCAACAGCAGATACTTTGTTTTTACTCGTTTTATCAATACTAACATTGGAATCTGTACATTCCATTCGATTTTTATATCAGCACTTTTTGTCTGGGATTACCACAAAATCCCTCAATACCTTTTACCACGCATGTTCCTATGCAAAAGTTGATTCTTCCCACTTTATGAATATCACAGCTAAAGTTGCTTTGAGAATGATGCCGGATTCACTGGCAACACAGCCGATATTTCTTTGTGTGGATGATACCATGGTAGCAAAGGCCGGAACTCGGTTTGAGAATGTTTCAAAACTCTTTGACCATGCCGCACATAATGGTTCCAATTATCTGAATGGACACTGCTTTGTAAGTATTATGCTTTGCATACCTGTATGGAAGAATGACAGGGTATCTTATCTTTCACTTCCTCTTGGATATCGCATGTGGCAGAAAAAAGAATCAAAGTTGGAACTTGCTGCATCCATGATCCGTCAGGTCATGCCTGAATTTCAGGAGAAAAAGCAGGTTATTATCCTCTGTGACAGCTGGTACACAAAGCGAAATCTGGTTTCAATCGTTGATGAATACCTGAATCTGGATCTTATCGGCAATGCCAGGATTGATTCTGTCATGTATGCTCCTGCACATACCGGCCGCAGAGGACGTCCCGCCAAACATGGGAAGAGACTTTCTGTTGAAACAGATTTTGCTTTTTCCAATGAAAAGATCGGAGATTACTATATCGGAGCACACCGTGTGATCACCAACCTTTTTGGATGTCGGGAAATTCAGGCTTATGTGACCGCTACTGAAAAAGAACACGGTACAAAACGCCTGTTTTTCAGCACCATTTTCCCGGAAGACTTGCAGATTTTCTGTGCCTGGCAGGAAAAAGAACCATTAAACCAGACAGGAAGTGACAGGATGAAATATATTCCGCTGTTTTTGTACTCGTTCCGGTGGAACATAATACCGATATCGGCATTAGGAATATTGAAACAAGCTACTATGAACAGAAAACGTTCTGGTCTTTTTGTAACTATATGGTGCGAAGCTGCAAAGGGATTGAAATGCTTGTCAATCTGATTAACATCAGTTACTGTGCCATGAAGATTCTGCCCTGTCAGAACGAACATTTTTCTGAGTACCGTACAAAAAGCGTACAGGAGTTTCGTTTTGAATTAAGTCAGGGCATTCGCAGTCAGATATTTTTTGCCACTTTCGTGAAAAATATCGAAACACATATAAAATCAAATGCTATGACAAAGGCCTTAAAACAGCTGATTCATCAACAAGTCTATGTGGATATGAAGAACCGGGAGATTCATGTGGGTGGACAGCTTGTGTATTATGAAGGTGGTGAAGGATATTGTTTCCATAATTCAGAAACCAAAACGGATGCAGATATCAGAGATATTCCTATGACGCAGATGGTATATGATGCGTTCCGTAAGCAGAGAGAACTGAATCTGATGCTTGGTTTGCAGAGTAATGTGGAGATTGGAGGACGCAGTGGATTCATCTTCAATACAAAGAATGGACATCCGTTTAGCGCCGACCGTAGCGAAGACCATTCAGATGCACAGATCACCATGAATGTCTACAATCATATTGCAGAAAAGTCTCATGTGGAGAATGAAATATCTAAAATGAACCTGCCGGAAACCGTACCTGCTGTGGTATAAACCATAAGTCGTTGTCGTAAAATGTGGTAAGAAAATCAGACGAATATATTTTTCCAAAAATTTGTCGTAAAAATGTGGTCAAATCAAGAAAATCGAGTGCGAAAGCAAGTGAAAAATCCCTGTGAAGCTGTGAGATACGCCATGCACAGCTCGGGAAAGAATTCCCTCGCTGTAGGGCTGTCGCCCTATATATTTCCATGAAAGGAACCTCCTTTTCAAGCAAGCTTGAAGGAGGTTTTTTCCTGTAAATATGCATGGCTTGTAGCGGTCACAAATTCTTCACAAAATAATTAGCACTCACCTCTTGACAGTGCTAATAATACGTGTTATAGTACGTACAGAACAAAGGAAGAGAGAAAAAAGAAATCTTCCGGAGAAAGTTCTTACAGAATTTTCAGATGTTTTCTGAAACAGTAAATTAAAAATGGCTGCACAGCACGCAGCGAATATAGATCAGGAGGAATGAGTTATGTTAATGCCAAGTATTTTCGGAGAAGATTTATTTGATGATTTTATGGGATATCCAACAGGCCGTCAGGCAGTTTCCAATGCTTATCCTCAGGTAAAGGATATGATGAAGACAGATATCCGTGACGTAGATGGTAATTATGAATTGGAGATCGATCTTCCGGGCTTTAAGAAGGAGGATGTGAAGATTCAGCTGAAGAATGGTTATCTGAACATTCAGGCCACCAGAGAAGAGAAGAAGGACGAGAAGGATGATAAAGGTAAATATGTTCGCAGAGAACGTTATACAGGAACCTGCAACAGAAGCTTTTATGTAGGCTCGAGCATTAAGCATGAAGATATCCATGCGAAATATGAGAACGGAATTCTTCATGTAACCTTCCCGAAGGAAGAGACCAAGAAAGAAGCAGAAGAGAAGAAATTTGTTTCTATTGATTGATCAGCATTTATTTTGAAGCCAATATCCGGAACAACCCAAACGGATAGAATATAACCCCCTTTTTTTCCACCCCTCTGCCAATGCCCGGCAGAGGGGTTCTTTACGTTTCGGCCTGAAGTACAGAGGTGAATTCTGATTACTGTTTACTGGTAATATTCCGCGAGGTGTTTTGTGTGAGCGAAGGTCACAGAAAACCCGAGACATACCGCGCG
>ERZ894226.1326-NODE-1326-length-10120-cov-7.536513_pt1 | contig 10120 bp, 8 predicted proteins | sample MGYA00380294_ERZ894226 | MGnify/ENA primary metagenome ERZ894226 (study PRJEB32331, sample SAMN06328434) | human gut metagenome | biome: human gut microbiome; feature: stool | host: Homo sapiens | collected 2014-10-29 ... | reverse complement strand
TAGAGCACTTGACTTTTAATCAAGTTGTCCGGGGTTCGAATCCCCGATGTCTCATGAAGGCTCAGTAAATGTTTTATTTACTGAGCTATTTTTTTTGTCTAATAAGCTTATTAATAGTCGGCTGGTAAGTGGTAATAAATTTAAAAAGCATAAATTCTAAGAAGAGTTAAAAGGATGAAGAGATAAAAAATAAGTTATGAATACACCAATCTATAATAAATTAAGAGAATTAGAGTCAGAAAAAAGAATTCCTTTTCATATGCCAGGTCATAAAAGAGCTGATTTTGGGGCTTTTTTTGGTGTAGAAAAAATGGATATTACAGAGATAACAGATTACGATAATCTTCATGAACCAGAGGGCATTATTCGTGAATCCATGAATCTTGTAAGAGATATATTTAAAAGTAAGGAATCATGGTATCTTGTTGGAGGGAGTACCCTTGGGATTCTGGTATCCATTTCTTCGGTCTGTAGACAGGGAGATAAGATTTTAATAGGGCGAAACTGTCATAAGGCGGTCTATAACTGTATCAGGCTATTACAGTTGGAGGCCGTCTATTGCTATGCAGATGTTTCTGCCGAGTATGATATATGCGAGGATATGAAGCCAGAAGCCGTAGCAAGGGAATTAAGAGCGAATCCAGATATAAAGGCAGTTGTACTGACTTCACCTACTTATGAAGGCGTTGTGAGCGACATAGCAGGGATTAAAGAAGTAACTCGGCCGTATGGTATTCCTTTGATTGTAGATGAGGCACACGGGGCGCATCTCATATTTCATGAGTATTTTCCAGATAGTGCTGCACAATGTGGTGCGGACTTAGTGATTCAAAGTACACATAAAACATTGCCTTCTTTTACGCAGACAGCAGTTCTCCATCTTTGCTCAGACATCGTGACAAAAGAGCAGGTGGAGGAAAGCATCGATATTTATGAAACCTCAAGTCCATCGTATCTTTTGATGGCTTCTGCCGAGTACGGAATCATGTATATGAAAGAAAATCAGGGACAACTCGCCAAATATGTGGATAACCTTAAAAATTTTCGCCGAAAATGTGAACAACTCAAAAAAATAAGTCTGCTCAATCAGAAAAAGTTAAACTGTTTTGCATATGATAACGGGAAATTGGTCTTTTCAGTAAAGGGCTGCGGAATAAATGGAAAGGAGCTGTTTCAGTTATTATATGAAAAATATCACATTGAACTGGAGATGGAGAACCTGACTTATGGGATTGCCATGACTTCTATCTGTGATAAAAAGGAAGATTTTGATGAGCTTTGGAAGGCAATTTCTGAGATTGATAAAATGTGTGAAGAGAAAGAAAAGGAAAATCGTAGTTTAAATAAGGCTGTAAATGAGACAAAAATTGCCATCCAAAACCAAGATAAAGTTGAAATAGAAATTTGTGATAAAAACAAACCCAAAATAGAAACTAAAATTCATAACCACTATAAGGTTATACAAGAAAAAGAAAATGAGCAGACAATATATCCTCCCAAAATCATAGAATCCTGGCAGTGCCGGGGAAAAGCCATGGAGACAGTTGAGTTGGCTGATTCTACTGGCAGAGTTTCAGGAAAATATGTCATGATTTATCCGCCGGGAGTACCAATATTAGTTCCTGGAGAAAAAATACTCAAAGAAACAGTGGAAAATATCAGTCAATATTTATATAATGGATATAATGTACTTGGATTGTCCTGTAATAAGATTATCGTTCTAAAAGATTTATAGATAGTATAGCAAAAGCAGTATGATAAAAATATTGTACCAGAGCATGTTTGAAAGTACTATGACTAAAATACGATGAAGAAGTCAGATAACATTCAGATAATAAAAGTGCATGTACTTCTGAAGGGAGATTTTATTAGATGAAGGGATTATTTATTGTGATGGAGGGACCGGATGGTTCAGGAAAGACCACACAAATAAATTTATTAAAAGAATACTTAGAGGAAGCAGGCTATGAATGTCTCATAACAAGAGAACCGGGGGGAACAGTGATCGGAGAGGAAATAAGACAGCTTATTCTGAATCCAGAACACAAAGAAATGTCTCCAGTAACAGAAATGCTTCTCTATGCGGCATCAAGAGCGCAGTTAGTACATGAAGTAATCGGACCAGCATTAGAAGAGGGCAAAATCGTTATAAGCGATCGTTTTGTAGATTCTTCTATCGTTTATCAGGGAATTGCAAGAAAACTTGGTATTTCTACAGTTTCGGCTGTAAATGCGCCGGGAATCGGCATTTATCGTCCCGATGGAATCTTTTTTATTGATTTATCAGAGGCAGAAGGACTTCGTAGAAAGAAAGAGCAGAAGAATCTTGATCGTATGGAGCAGGAAGGTATAGATTTTCATCATATGGTATCGGAAGGATATCGAAAAGTCCTTTCAGGCAGGCCGGAAGTTATGAAGATTGATGGTGGAAGATCCATTGATACGATTCAGAAAAAGATTCGGAATCATGTGGATGAATTATTGAAGAAGAAGAATCGATAGACATGAATTCATTGAGAAAAAACAATAAAAGAATAGGTACCAATAGAAAATTAGCAGAAGAATTAAGATGATTAACAGAAAGATTTTGAGGGAAAGTCATGGCTGAATTAAATGAGATTTTAGGAAATGAAAGAATAAAAGAGCATTTTATTACTGCTGTGCATCATAAAAAGATTTCTCATGCCTATATTATGGAGGGGGATAAGGGAAGTGGGAAAAAAATGCTTGCCGAGGCCTTCTCTAAAATATTGCAGTGTGAAGGCCGGGAAACTACGGGTCTGGTGGAATCCTGTGGAAAGTGTGAATCTTGTATACAGATGGAATACCATGATCATCCGGATGTAATTTGGGTTTCTCATGAAAAGCCCAATGTGATTAGTGTTGGTGAGATAAGGGAGCAGATTGTTAATACAGTAGAAATTATGCCATATAAGGGGCCTTATAAAATCTATATCGTAGATGAGGCGGAAAAGATGAATGCTGCAGCGCAGAATGCCATCTTAAAGACGATTGAGGAACCGCCGGAATATGCAGTTATTTTCTTACTTACTACGAACAGAGGAGCATTTTTAGACACAATTCTTTCAAGATGTATTCTTCTTGCCACAAGACCGGTACCCGGAACAGCTGTTGAGAAATACTTGGTGGAAAAATGTAGTGTTTCTAAGGAAGAAGCAGAATTTGCAGCAGGATTTTCTCTTGGAAATATAGGAAAGGCAGAAGCAATCGTTTCTTCAGAAGAATTTCAGGATTTAAAGGAGTTGACTCTGTCCATTTTGCGGTATATCCATGAGATAGAGAGTTACGAGATTGCAGATAAAGTAAAGGAATATAAAAAGTATAAAAACAGAATTGAGGACTTTTTCGATATTTTTCTGATGTGGTTTCGGGATATTATGTTACTGAAAGCAGATAATTCAGTGAATGCTGAAGCTGCCAAAAAGAAAATTATTTTTAAAAATGAGTATGCGTATCTGAAAAAGCAGGTAGATAAATTAGATTTAGAGGCAATTGATTATGTTATAGGCAAAATTCATCGTGCCAGAGTCCGCATAAAGTCTAATGTGAATTTTGATGCAACTTTAGAGTTGCTTATTGTAGAAGCGAGAAGAGAGTTTTAAGAAGAACAGGAGGTAGAAATGGCCAGAGTAATAGGAGTTCGTTTTAGAGATAATGGTAAAATATATTATTTTGCCTCAGAGCAGTTTGAGGTAGAAGTTGGACAGAATGTTATCGTGGAGACTGCGCGTGGAGTAGAATACGGCAGAGTTGTTTTAGGAAATCGTGAGATTCATGATGAGAAGATTATTGCAACTTTAAAGCCAGTTATCCGAATCGCAACACCAGAAGACGATAAGATTCAGGAAAATAATAAAGAAAAGAGCAAAGAAGCTTATAAAATCTGTATTGAGAAGATAAAAAAACATAAGCTTGCAATGAAGCTCATTGATTGTGAGTATACATTTGATAATAATAAAGTATTATTTTACTTTACGGCGGACGGACGAATTGATTTCCGTGAGCTAGTAAAAGATTTAGCCTCAGTTTTTAAGACAAGAATTGAATTAAGACAGATTGGTGTAAGAGATGAGACAAAAATTAAAGGTGGTATCGGCATTTGTGGAAGAAGCCTTTGCTGTAATACATTTTTATCTGAGTTTGTGCCAGTATCAATTAAAATGGCGAAGGAGCAGAATCTTTCTCTGAATCCTACAAAGATTTCAGGAGTTTGTGGAAGATTGATGTGCTGCCTGAAAAATGAGCAGGATACTTATGAGTATCTGAACAGTAAGCTTCCGAATGTTGGTGATGAAGTAAAGACGAATACGGGAGTAAAAGGTGTTGTTCACGAAGTCAGCGTGTTAAGACAGAGAGTGAAGCTCGTAGTTACTGACGAAAAGGGAGAAAAAGAACTCGTAGATTATAAAGTGGATGATTTGATTTTCCGTCCTCGGAAGCGCAGAGAAAAAGTAAAAATGGATGATGAGCTTAAAAAATTAGAGGCGATGGAGAAGAAGGAAAGAAAGTCTAAGCTTTAATGAAACGAAGAGAAATAAGGGAAGAGAATTTAAATAATAAAAATTACTGTTATTTTTATTGTTTTATTCCTCATAATTTTTTATAATACTCAAATTTTGGTTTTGTTGATATAAGAAGTTTGAAAAATTAAGAAGAGTTCTTTGGTAGTATAATTGCTGGGTTCTTCACTTAATTGTAGTTGAAAATGAAGATTTAAAATAGGATACTTATATGGAGAATGTACAAATTAAAGAAAATGAGCGTATTGATGATCTCCAGATAAAGGATTACCGTATTATCCAGAAAACAGATGGTTTTTGCTTCGGGATTGATGCGGTACTGCTTTCTGATTATGCCAGAGTTAAAAAGAAAAGTAAAGGGATTGATTTGTGTAGCGGTACAGGAATTATTCCAATACTGATGGAGGGTAAATATCCGCTTGCTTATGTAGAGGGGTTAGAGTATCAGGAAGAGTTTGCCAAGATGGCAGAGCGTTCTGTGAAGATGAATGGTCAGGAAGAAAAAGTGCATATTGTACAGGGGGATGTTCGTAATATAAAGACAGACTATGAGAGGGAGAGTTTTGACTGGGTGACCTGTAACCCTCCGTATATGACAGGAGAACATGGTCTGACGAATCCAGATTATGCAAAGGCAATTGCAAGACATGAGATTACCTGTTCCCTTGAAGATGTAGTAAAGGCAGTAAAATGGCTGTTGAAAACAGGCGGCCATTTTTATATGGTGCACAGACCCTTTCGCTTAGCGGAGATTATTTATACATTAAAACAGCATAAATTAGAGCCGAAAAGGATGCGTCTCGTACATCCTTATGTAGATAAAGAGCCAAATATGGTTTTGATTGATGCTGCAAAAGGTGGTAAGCAGAGGATTACGGTAGAACCCCCATTAATTGTATACAATAAGGATGGTTCTTATACCGATGAGATTTATCAGATATATGGAGAAATGAAGAATTAAAATGGCAGGAACATTATATTTATGTGCGACACCGATTGGAAATCTCGAAGATATGACCTATCGGGCAGTACGAATTTTAAAAGAAGTGGATTTGATAGCGGCAGAAGATACGAGAAACAGTATCAAGCTTCTCAATCATTTTGAGATAAAAACAAAGATGACGAGCTATCATGAGTACAACAAAGTCGATAAGGCAGTTTATCTTGTAAATAAATTAAGAGAAGGACTGGATATCGCAGTAATCACAGATGCGGGAACACCGGGAATCTCTGACCCAGGAGAGGAACTTGTAAGACAGTGCTATGAAGCAGGAATTAATGTTACATCACTTCCGGGAGCTTGTGCCTGCATTACGGCACTTACTATGTCCGGACAGCCGACAAGGAGATTCGCATTCGAAGCATTTTTACCGTATGACAAGAAGGAAAGAGCACAGATTTTGGAGAATCTTCGCAATGAGACAAGAACGATTATTATTTACGAAGCGCCGCATCATTTAAAGAAGACTTTGAAAGAGTGCAGGAAATATCTGGGTAACCGAAATATGACGGTATGTAAGGAACTGACGAAGCGATATGAGCAGAAGCGCAAGACAACTCTCGATGAAATGATTGCTTATTATGAGGAGAACGAGCCAAGAGGGGAGTATGTTTTAATCTTTGAGGGAAAGAGTTTACAGGAACTGAAAGAGGAAAAACAACAGGAGTGGAATCAGCTTACTGTGCAGGAACATATGGAACATTATCTTGAAAAAGGGATGGATAAAAAGAGTGCGATGAAACAGGTAGCAAAAGACCGCGGAGTAAGTAAAAGGGATGTTTATCAGGAATTGTTAAAAAAGTAATCCTTTTTTCTAAAAATTAAATAAATGAATTCTTAAGAATTCTATAGTTGAGAAATGTTATCAACTGTAGAATTGACATGGAGTATAAAAACAGGTAATCTTTTAAATAAACTAACCGATGTTAGAATTGAGTAACATAAATTAGTTTTAAATGGAAACCTGTTTTTTTATTAAGTTTATTTGAGAGAGAGAAAGGGAGAGAAACAAATGAGAAAAATTAGTTCATTCATTATGGCATGCGCTATGTGCCTGTCAATGACAGTAGTGGGAACAGTTGCACCACAGGTAGCGGTACAGGCTGAGGAGACAGCAACGGTAGAATTAAAGGAAGCACCAAAAGCTCCTTCAACATATAAGACAGTTGCTGGATATGATTGTCAATTGAATTATGGCGATGATGCTGAAGAATGGCTTTCAGCAATTGATAAGGTTGAAGTAAATGGAATAGAGTATGAAAAAGCAACTTCTTCTTATAGTATATGGAACAATGCGAAATATTATGCTAAGGCAACGCTTGATTCCTCAGATAGTACGGATGTAAGATACCTATTAATTGGAGAGGGCAAATTTGAAAAAGATGAATCAGCAGTTAATAAAGTTGTTATTTCTGCAGATGGATATAAAGACTTAGTATTGGAAGTAAATAAAGATGGTAAAACAGTTGCCATCCACACAAAACACACAGGCGGAACAGCTACTTGTACGAAGAAAGCAGTCTGCGATTTCTGTGGAGAAGAATACGGAGAGTGCGCATCTCATAACTATGGAGATGAATATGAGTCTGACGGAACTTATCACTGGAAGAAATGTCAGAATGAAGGTTGTGATGCTACGACTGAAAAAGAAGCACATAAAGGTGGCGAAGCTACAACAACAAAGAGAGCAGTCTGTGAAGTATGTGGAGCAGAATATGGAGATTTAAAGCAAGAAGATCCTAAGCCAGCAGACAAAACAACAGAAGGTAAAAAAGATGATACAAAACCAGCAGAAAAACCAGATAGGAAAACTGTAAAAGCAAAAAAAGTTGTTGTTAACAAAAAGCGTATTGTGTTAAAGAAAGGCAAAAAAGTTAAACTTAAAGTAAAATTAAAACCAGCCAATGCGACAGAAAAAGTTACCTTTAAGTCTTCTAACAAGAAGGTTGCCAAAGTAACAAAGAACGGTGTTGTAAAGGCCGTTAAAAAAGGTAAATGCAAGATTACTGTTAAGACAGCAAGTGGAAAGAAAGCAGTTGTTAAAGTAACTGTAAAATAGGAGAAACCGGATATGAATAGGAAGGTTAGAAATTTATTAGCTAGTGTAGTTTTGGGAGTGTGTTTACTTGCATTATCCTTTATTCCTTCATTTGCGGCAAACTCTGCAAATTCTGCCAGTGTCGGCAATGTAGAAGCAATGAAAGAAAATGTAGTTTATGATTTTCAGAGTCTTTCTTTTGCGGATGCACCTGACTATGTCAAAGGAATAAAAAGTGTTTCTGTAAATAAAACAAAGTGGGAAGAAGCAAGTTCTCGTTTATCTTTAATGAGACGAGAAGCATACTACAGAAATACAGATGAAAATAAACTTTATTTTGATGGTTCTTCTGACGGCATGTTAAAGAGTGGAAATATTCTCACGATTGAGAGTGAAGGATATGAAACGCTGTACTTACGTGTGATAAAGGCAACAGCAGATACATTTACTGTTAAAAAGACAGATTCAGATGCAGAGACTCCTTCAGGACCTTCTGATGGAATTAATACGCTTCATGTAAGAATACGAGGAAGCTTTGAAAGTGCTTTAGAAGGACAGAAGAAATATGATGCAATCAGTGGAGCTTCTACTTCTGTTACGACAAATAAAAATAGTGATGTGATTGTTGAAGCAGCAGTTCTTCCTGATGGACAGGAGCCGAAGAACAGCGACTGGAAGCCGTTAAGTGAAGTAATCACAGTAAATAAGAACAGAACAAAGATAAATATTGATACAGAAGCCTGCGGAATGGAAGGTGTTTATTCTGTCCACGACAGTTCTCTTTCTTTATCAGGGGAACCGTTAAAAGCCGGCTCTTATCCAATTAGTGTAACAGTAACGGATGAGAGCGGTCGTACTGCGACAAGTAATGAGCTGAATTTTAAAGTTTATACTCGTACAGAAGTACTTGCAAAGCAGCTTAAACTTGAGAATTGTAAGCAGACAGCGGATGGAAAGTATATGTATGATATGGAGCCATGGGCAATCGCTTCTTTTGGTGGAGAGAACGAAACCGTTACGGTACCAAAGGATATTAAAGCATGGTACGGTTCTCATACAAGTGGAACTTATGGAGAACTTGGTTATGCTGTAGATGGTAGTCCAGTACAGACATTGATTGTTCCAGATGGCTGTAATCTTACTCTTGTAAATATGAAAGTTTTCAGCAGCGTAAATATTGTTGTAGAGAATGGCGGAAAGCTTGTTCTTCGTGATTCTTCTATTCATGGAAATATTGAAGTGAAAAATGGCGGTAAGTTCTCATCAAACTATGATGATTATAGCAGTCAGTTTCTCACAGGTTCTTCAATTAATGGACAGTTGATTTTAAATGATGGAGCAATTTTAGAAAATTCATCTATTTATTCTAACACCAATTTTATATCAAATGGACATATCATCAGACAGAATACGAATCCTGTTATTGTTGTAAAAGGAAAGGTTACCGTAGATGGGCAGGTATTTGTAAAGGGAGATGAAGCAGCAACCGGACAGGATGAAACAACAGGAAAAAGCCTTTCCGGTCAGCCAGCGATCCGTATTGAGAATGGTTCTTTAGATATTAAAAAGGATTCCGTAGTAGCGGCATTTGGTGGAGGATATATTGCAACAACATCCGTAGGCGGCAGCGGAATTATTTTAGATAATGGAAGTATTTCCGGTGAGGGAACATTAATTGCATTTGGCGGTAACGGTACATATGATGATGGCGCAGATGCTATCAGCGGTAATGGTACTGTTTCTGTAAAAAATGTTTATGCACAAGGTGGCTGCAGCAGTATACCAAAAACAGGTTCTACTGCGGGAAAAGCAATCGCAGATGGGGTAACGCTTGCTAAGACATCCAATCGGACATTACTAAACGGCAAGGAAATCAAGGATAACTATGGAACAATTTCTGAGTTGTACTGGTCAAGTATTACAAAAGTTCCAGATGTGAGCAAGTATGTGATAGAAGTAAATGGTTCTGATGAAGAGGATAATACGAAACCAGGCAGCTCTGAAGATAAGCCAGACACAAAGCCGGGAGCATCCGAGAATAAGCCAAATACGAAGCCGGGAACATCCGAAAAGAAGCCAGAGACGAAGCCAGCTTCAGGTTCTACAGTTAAGAAAACAATAAAAACAAAGTCTTTAAAAGTGAAGAAGACAAAAGTTACTTTAAAAAAGGGAAAGAAATATAAAATACAAGCCAAGAAGATTCCGGCATCTTCTACTGCTAAGATTATGTATCGCTCTTCCAATAAGAGGATTGCCAAAGTAACAAAAAAAGGTGTTATTAAGGCATTGAAAAAAGGTAAATGTAAAATTACTGTAAAGACCAGTGATGGAAAAAAGAAAGTAATTATAGTAAAAGTAAAATAATAAAAGCAAAATAATTGAAAAATTCGGGAGATACTATATTTCCCGAATTTTTTACATATAAAAAACTTCACAATAGGAAAAAATGTGGTAGAATTTATTTGTTTATAGACTTTTTTATAAGGGGTGTTTTGCGCCCATTTATAAGTATACTAAATGTGACATAATATAGATATGTAC
>ERZ894226.1323-NODE-1323-length-10139-cov-7.469556_pt1 | contig 10139 bp, 10 predicted proteins | sample MGYA00380294_ERZ894226 | MGnify/ENA primary metagenome ERZ894226 (study PRJEB32331, sample SAMN06328434) | human gut metagenome | biome: human gut microbiome; feature: stool | host: Homo sapiens | collected 2014-10-29 ... | reverse complement strand
ATGATAAACAGAGTTCTTATTCGTCTTAAGATTATACAGATTGTATATGCTTATTATCAGAATGGCAGTAAAAATTTAGATGCTGCGGAGAAAGAGTTGTTCTTTAGTCTCTCCAAGGCATATGACCTTTACAATTATCTGCTTATGTTGATGATAGCCTTGACGAACTACGCACAAAAGCGCATTGATGCGGCAAAAGCAAAATTGGCTCCCACAGCCGAAGAGTTGTATCCGAACATGAAGTTTGTAGAAAACAAATTCATTTCCCAACTGGAAGTGAACAGGCAGTTGATGGACTTTATCTCCAACCAGAAACGTACATGGGAGAATGATGAAGATTTTGTTAAAGGATTATTTGAAAAGATTGTAGCATCTGATATATATAAGGAATATATGGCTTCTTCCGAAAACTCTTACGAGGCAGATCGTGAATTATGGAGAAAGCTTTATAAGACATTCATTTTCAATAATGAGGAACTTGATATATTGCTCGAAGATCAAAGCCTTTATTGGAATGACGACAAGGAAATTGTGGATACATTCGTTCTGAAAACAATCAAACGCTTTGATGAGAAGAATGGCGCGAATCAGCCGTTATTGCCTGAATTTAAGGATGATGAAGATCAGGAGTTTGCCCGCCGTTTGTTCCGCCGTGCTATTCTGAACTGCGATTACTACCGTCATCTTATCAGCGAAAACACACGTAACTGGGATTTGGACCGTGTAGCTTTTATGGATGTAGTTATCATGCAGTGTGCATTGGCCGAAATATTGAGTTTCCCGAACATTCCCGTCAGCGTTTCGTTGAATGAGTATGTAGATATAGCCAAAGTGTACAGTACAGCCAAGAGTGGCAGTTTTGTCAATGGCACTTTGGATGGAATAGTTAAGGAATTGAAAAAAGAAGGGAAGTTGTCGAAAAACTGATACCTTTGTTGAATAATAAAAATTAAAACGGAATATTTATGAATTTGATGACAGTATTTTTCCTGCAAGCTCCTGCTGCAGGCCCGGACGGAAGCATGATGTGGATTATGTTGATAGCTATGTTCGCTATTATGTATTTCTTTATGATTCGCCCGCAAAATAAGAAGCAAAAAGAAATTGCGAATTTCCGCAAATCTCTTCAAGTGAACCAAAAGGTGATTACTGCCGGTGGCATTCATGGTATTATCAAGGAAATTAACGATAATGATGTGGTTCTTGAAATTGCTTCCAACGTTAAAATCCATATTGACAAGAATTCCATTATTGCCGCTGCTGCTGATGCAAACAGTAGTCAGGCTTCTAAATAAGCAGATGTGAGCCTATGTTTGATCGTAGGAACATAAGACGTATTTATTTGAATATAACCGGAAAAACAAAGGACTTTCTGCTCAGTGATAAGAGCAGAGAGTTCTTTGTTTTTTTATTTTTCTTCTTTATAGCCGGTGGTTTCTGGTTGTTGCAGACACTGAACAACGATTATGAAGCGGAATTTTCTATTCCGGTCCGTTTGCGTGGAGTGCCTAATAATACGATGATTACTTCAGAGCCGGTTTCCGAACTGCATATAAAGGTAAAGGATAAAGGTACTGTTTTGCTTAATTATATGTTGGGAAAGAGCTTCTATCCGGTTTCGCTCGATTTTTCCGATTATAAAGCTGTTGATAATCATGTACGTATTTATGCTTCTCAGTTTGAGAAAAAAGTGCTGAGTCAGTTGAATGTTTCCACCCGCTTGCTTTCTATGAAGCCAGATACCTTGGAATACATTTATGCAACGGGAATGTCCAAATTGGTGCCTGTCAGATTATCGGGGACAGTGGGTGCCGGCCGTCAATATTATTTGTCGGATACGATTTTTAAACCGGACTCGGTTTTGGCTTATGCACCGGAAGGGGTACTGGATACGATAACCGCTGCCTATACCCAGCCTGTCAAACAGGAGAATGTCTCCGATACATTGCGGCAACAGGTGTCTTTGCTTGCGCGACGAGGTGTGAAGTTTGTTCCTGCCTCTATCGAGATGATACTTCCTGTGGACATTTATACGGAAAAGACGGTGGAAGTGCCGTTGCACGGCGTAAACTTTCCGGCTGATAAAGTATTGCGTGCTTTTCCTTCTAAGGTTCAAGTAACTTTCCAGGTAGGGCTTAGCCGTTTCCGTGAGATAACTGCAGATGATTTTCATATCAATGTTTCTTATGAGGAACTGCTGCGTTTGGGGTCGGACAAGTATACGGTAAAATTGCGGAATATTCCCGACGGGGTGAAACAAGTGCGTTTTAATCCGGAGCAGGTCGATTTTCTTATAGAACAAATATCTCCTTCATTATGACTGTCAAGATAGGTATAACCGGTGGTATCGGCAGTGGAAAAAGTGTTGTGTCCCGACTGTTGGAGGTGATGGGAATCCCGGTCTATATTTCTGATGTGGAAACCAAACAGCTTATGATGACAGACTCTTGTATTCGCAGTGAGTTGACTGCCTTGTTGGGTGAGGAGGTGTATGCCGGTGGAGTATTGAATAAGTCTCTGCTTGCGTCTTATCTTTTCGGTAGTCCCGAGCATGCCGGGCAGATTAATGGTATTGTTCATCCGCGTGTAAAAGAGGATTTCAGGCAGTGGGTTTGTCAGCGTGCGGCATGCCGGATGGCAGGAATCGAGTCTGCTATTCTGATAGAGGCTGGATTTGCAGATGAGGTTGATGTAGTTGTTATGGTTTACGCTCCCGAGGAGATACGGGTACAGCGTGCCATGAAGCGGGATGCTTCCTCACGCGAACTGATAGAAAAGCGCATTCGTAGTCAGATGGGCGATGAAGAAAAACGGAAACTGGCAGATTTTGTGATAGTGAATGATGACGAAACACCGTTAATTCCGCAGGTTTTGGGCTTAATCACTTTTCTGTCTCAAAATAATACCTATCTTTGCCCACCGAAAAAATGAACTACTAATTACAAAAACTGAATATATTATGTTGAAGACTATTTTGTCTATTTCCGGTAAGCCGGGATTGTATAAACTCATCTCTCAGGGAAAGAATATGTTGATTGTGGAGTCACTTGTTGACAAGAAACGTTTTCCTGCTTATGGTAATGAAAAGATTATCTCTTTAGGAGATATTGCCATGTATACAGATACAGAAGAAGTACCTTTGAAAGATGTACTTCTCTCTATGAAGAAAAAGGAAAACGGTGCAGCCGTGGCATTGGATGTAAAAAAGGCTTCTGTGAAAGAGCTCCAAGCTTATTTGGCGGAGGTGTTGCCTAATTTTGACCGCGACCGCGTATATGTGTCTGATATTAAAAAACTGATTTCCTGGTATAATCTGTTGGTAGCAAGTGATATGACAGACTTTGAAGAAACATCTGAAACTGCTGCTGAAGAGGTTAAAGAAGAAACAGCTGAATAATTATACTTCATTCTGAGGTTAAAATAAAAAGAGGGTATGTCAAAATTAACATCCGCTTGCTAATTGTTTCTTTTTAGGCACAGATTACACGTCCTTTGTTCTTTTTCCGTGAAATCCGCGAAATCCGTGCCTAAAAGAAATCATCAAGTGTATTTTGACACACCCTCTTCTTTTTTTAGCTTGTCAGTTTCTGAAATCCAATTCGTCTTTCGTTGCATTGATATCTACCGTGATTGGTTTGCTACGGTCAACTTCCTGCGACAATAATTTCTTGGACAAATCGTTCAGCAAGTAATGCTGGATAGCACGTTTCACAGGGCGGGCACCAAACTCCGGATCATATCCTGCATTGGCCAGGAAATCTATGGCGGCATCGGTCAATACCAGTTCCACGCCGTTTCCGGATAACATCTTTTGTACGCTCTTGATTTGAAGTACAACAATCTGTTTGATTTCTTTTTCAGTCAGCGGCAAGAACATGATTGTCTCGTCGATACGATTCAGAAATTCCGGGCGGATTGTCTTTTTCAGCATATTCATAACTTCCTTCTTGGTTTCCTCTACAATCTCTTCCTTGTTGGAACCGTTCAGTTTCTCCATTTGGCTTTGAATGTATCCGCTACCCATATTGGAAGTCATGATGATAATGGTATTCTTGAAGTTTACGGTACGTCCCTTATTATCCGTCAAACGTCCGTCATCCAATACTTGCAATAGTATGTTGAATACATCCGGATGTGCTTTCTCTATTTCATCGAACAGTACGACGGAGTAAGGTTTGCGGCGTACAGCTTCCGTCAACTGACCGCCTTCATCATATCCCACATATCCCGGAGGAGCTCCTACCAGACGGGAAACGCTATGTTTCTCCTGATATTCGCTCATATCGATACGCGTCATCATCGTTTCATCATCAAACAGGAATTCGGCAAGCGCCTTGGCAAGTTCCGTTTTACCTACACCGGTAGTACCGAGAAAGAGGAATGAGCCGATAGGACGCTTGGGATCTTGCAGTCCCGCGCGGCTGCGGCGTACAGCATCGGCTACAGCTTCGATGGCTTCATTCTGTCCGATAACACGCTGATGCAGTTCATCTTCCAGATGCAATAGTTTCTCCTTTTCGCTTTGCAGCATTTTGCTTACCGGTATGCCTGTCCATCGGGATACTACATCTGCGATATCCTCGGCGTCAACTTCTTCCTTAATCATTGCTTGATCGCCCTGCATTTCGTGCAGCTTTTGCTGGGTCTCTTCAATTTCCTGATTCAGTGCTTGAAGTTTGCCATAACGTATTTCGGCTACCTTTCCATAATCACCTTCACGTTCCGCTTTATCGGCTTCAAACTTCAGGTTTTCTATTTCAACTTTATTCTGCTGAATTTTGTTGACCAGTGTCTTTTCGTTTTGCCATTTTGCTTTATACGACTTCTCCTGTTCTTTTAGTTCGGCAAGTTCCTTGCCGATTTGCTCCAGTTTGAGACGGTCATTTTCGCGCTTGATGGCTTCGCGTTCAATTTCCAGTTGTTTGATTTTACGGGAAATCTCATCCAACTCTTCCGGTACAGAATCTACTTCCATACGGAGTTTGGCGGCAGCTTCATCCATCAGGTCAATGGCTTTATCCGGCAGGAAGCGGTCGGTGATATAACGGTTGCTCAATTCTACGGCAGCAATGATGGCATCGTCTTTAATCCGTACATGGTGATGGTTTTCATAACGTTCTTTCAAGCCACGAAGGATGGAAATGGTGCTTAACGTGTCCGGTTCGTTTACCATAACGATTTGGAAACGGCGTTCCAAAGCCTTGTCTTTCTCAAAGTATTTTTGATACTCGTCCAAGGTGGTAGCACCGATGCTTCTCAGCTCACCGCGTGCCAGAGCAGGTTTCAGAATATTGGCGGCATCCATTGCTCCCTCGCCTTTACCGGCGCCTACCAATGTGTGGATTTCGTCGATGAACAGAATGATGTCTCCTTCCGATTTCTTCACTTCATTGACGACGGCTTTCAGACGTTCTTCGAATTCGCCCTTATATTTGGCTCCTGCAACCAATGCACCCATATCCAGTGAATAAACTTGTTTGTTTTTCAGATTCTCAGGTACATCACCCCGCAATATACGGTGGGCAAGTCCTTCTACAATGGCTGTTTTACCTGTACCCGGCTCACCTATCAATATAGGATTGTTCTTGGTACGGCGGCTTAGGATTTGCAGAACCCGGCGGATTTCTTCATCACGTCCGATAACGGGGTCCAGTTTGCCGCTTCGGGCTGCCTCGTTCAGATTGATGGCATACTTTTCCAATGACTGATAAGTGTCCTCGCTGGATTGCGAAGTAACCTTTTCGCCTTTCCGTAATTCATTGATTGCATTGCGCAAGTCTTTCTCCGTCATTCCGGCATCTTTCAGGATGGTGGAAGCGGTACTTTTTACGGTGAGCAAAGCGAGCAACATCGGTTCCAGTGAAACGAACTCATCGCCCATTTCTTTGGAATATTGGGTTGCCTTCTGAAAAATTTCATTAGTCTCACGACTCAGGTAGGGTTCTCCACCCGATACTTTGGGCAGGGAGTCAATCTGCTTATCAAGTACGAGTGCGATTTGCTGCCCGTTCATGCCTAACTTCTGGAAGATGAAATTGGTAACGTTTTCGCCCACTTTCATCACGCTTTGAAGCAAGTGTACAGGTTCGATGGCTTGCTGCCCCCGTGCTTGCGTCAAGTTCACGGCTTCTTGTACGGCTTCTTGAGCTTTGATAGTAAATTGGTTAAAGTTCATATTTAGTTCTCCTTTCTATTTTTATCAGCTTCATAACACTTTAAAAAGCGCAAAAGATTTGCCAGCAGCAAAAATGAGACAAAATTTCAGTTAATAGAAGAAAATGAATGTCAAATTGGCTGATTTGCGACAAATACCTTTTATCTACAAAACTTTTTGTATCTTTACTCCCTCAATAAATAAATGAGTAATATGGAAAATACCCAAATAAAACTTTCCGAAACGGTAATGGTGATTGATGTTGCCTACCTGAATTTTGTTATAAACGATTTGAGGAAGTATTTTGAACCGTTGCTGGGACGTTCTTTACAAACAGTGGATCTGGCGCTTTTTACCATGTATCTGGCTATGGATGCCGGATTGAAAGGGAGTGACAATGATGTGCAGGTACTTCTCGTATATGATAAGCAGTCCGGAAAGCTGGAGCACTGCCTGCCATCCGATTTGAAGAACGAATTGGATGGAGTAGCGTTTAAGGCTTCTTTGGGTGAATTCAGTTTTATGGCTGTGCCTTCAGAGGGTTTTGTGTCTCGTGGAGACTTGTATCTTGATTTGTTGCAGATAGTATTGAATGCCGCCGAAGTGAAGAAGCTGATTGTTGTTCCTTTTAATGAGGAGTATGGTAAAGAGGTTGAGAACGTTTTGAGGGAATGCGCATTGGAAAATGCCGGACATAAAGAAGAGGCAAAAGACATTGTTTATTTCCGTATGGAGGAGCCTGCTGCCCCGGCTGTATGCCGTTGGGAGATGCTGGGGTATCCGCTGATGTCGGTGTTGGGTATCAGGAGTGAAGATTTGCAGAATAATTAATCAATTTAATTCATTGTGCTGTGAGCGATTTTCGTTTAAAGGTATTCCGGTCTGTTGCGAAGAATCTGAGTTTTACGAAGGCTTCGCAAGAATTGTTTGTCAGCCAGCCTGCTATTACCAAACATATACAAGAGTTGGAAGCTGCTTATCAGACACGTTTGTTCGACCGGCAGGGTAGCAGAATTTCGTTGACGGAGTCGGGCAATTTGCTCTTGGAACATTGCGAGCGGATTTTGGAAGACTATAAACGGTTAGAGTACGAAATGCACTTGTTGCATAATGAATATACAGGCGGTTTGAAGCTGGGGGCCAGCCTCTTGGGGCAGTTGCCTGTTGATGTGAAGAATGAATATACAGGCGGTTTGAAGCTGGGGGCCAGCACTACCATTGCCCAATATGTGTTACCTCCTTTGCTTGCCAGCTTTATCGGTAAGTTTCCACAAGTCAGCCTGTCATTGTTGAATGGTAATTCCAGAGAGATAGAGGCCGCTTTGCAGGAACATCGCATTGATTTGGGCTTTGTCGAAGGAGTATTCAGGTTGCCTAATATTAGATATACTACTTTTTTGGAAGATGAGCTGGTGGCAGTGGTGCGTACAGGCAGTAAATTGGCTGTGGGAGAGGAGATAACTCCTGATGAATTGTTCCATTTGCCTCTGGTGCTTCGCGAAAGAGGTTCGGGGACATTGGATGTTTTTGAGCGTGCCTTGCAGCAACATAATATAAAGTTATCCTCTTTACAGGTTTTGATGTATTTGGGAAGCACGGAAAGTATCAAATTGTTTTTGGAACATACCGATTGTCTGGGCATTGTTTCCGTTCGTTCCATTACGCGCGAATTGTATTCTGGACAGTTGCGTGTCGTTGAGATTAAGGGAATGCCTATGTTACGCGATTTTAGTTTTGCACAGCCTCAGGGGCAAGAAAGCGGTTTGGCGCAAGTATTCATGCAATTTGCCATGCACAATAACCATAAGTTATAGCACATAAGCAGAAACAATTGGCATGATTGAGAAAAGAAGCCTACCTTTGCGGTCGAAAACAAATTAATAAAAATAAAAAAGTATGGCTTCAACTCGAACATTGGCGAAAAGCATCAATATGTCTTTTCTGCAAAACAACAACAAAATTATTTACGTTTCACTTCTTGTCATTCTTTCTTTTTTCTTGTTTCTTGATTATATTCCGGGAATGCACGCTTATTCCGCATGGGTTACCCCTCCGGTAGCTTTATTTCTTGGTCTGTCGTTTGCTTTGTTATGTGGACAGGCACATCCTAAGTTTAATAAGAAAATATCCAAATATCTGTTGCAGTATTCTGTGGTGGGTCTGGGTTTCGGTATGAATTTGCAGGCTTCGCTTGCTTCCGGTAAGGAAGGTATGGAGTTTACGGTTATCTCTGTGGTAGGTACATTACTTATCGGCTGGGTTATTGGTCGTAAGTTTCTGAAAGTAGATCGTGACACTTCTTATCTGATCAGCTCTGGTACGGCTATTTGCGGTGGTAGCGCTATCGCGGCGGTAGGTCCTGTGTTGAGGGCAAAAGACAGTGAAATGTCTGTGGCTTTGGGTACGATTTTTATTTTGAATGCGATTGCATTGTTCATATTTCCTGTAATAGGTCATGCCTTGAATATGAGCCAGCATGAGTTCGGTACATGGGCTGCCATTGCCATTCATGACACCAGTTCGGTAGTTGGTGCGGGTGCTGCCTATGGTGAGGAGGCGTTGCGGGTAGCTACTACTATCAAGCTGACCCGTGCGCTTTGGATTATTCCGTTGGCAATTGCTACTTCATTTATTTTCAAAAGTAAAGGGCAGAAAATCAGTATACCCTGGTTTATCTTCTTCTTTGTTTTGGCAATGATTGTCAATACCTATGTCTTGAATCTTTCCGAGACAGGGGCTTTAATCGGTGCGGGAATCAACAGTATTGCCCGTAAGGCATTGACAATAACATTGTTCTTTATAGGAGCTTCCCTTTCCCGTGATGTCCTGAAAGCAGTAGGTATCAAACCGCTTGTACAGGGTATTCTGCTTTGGGTAGTTATCAGTGTCAGTACACTGGCTTATATTTATTGGTCTTGATATAAGGCTGCAACGGCTTGAGGATTCAGTATGGTATATTCTTTCTGCATTCTCAGTACATTTTCGTCAGTTGCATATACAAATACACATCTCGCTATCGCCGGGATGTGTATTTCTTTTATACACCCTTCCCAGCATCGCCGAACCGAAACCAATGGGACGTAGGTAATAAAACCTTGCTGCTCCAGTTTCTTTTTGGTATTCAGTTCGGTGTGTGGGTTGGTCAATACGATAAACCACGAATGTGGCTTATCTAAGTGATGGATGATATATTGAAAAGTCATAGTTAGTTGTCTTTTGTTACTGTAAAATTGAAAGTGTGGAAAAATTGCGGTTTATTACCGACTGTCATTGGAAAAACGATGGTGACTGAAGTTCTTCCGTTTTTTCTGAATTTCTTTTTGTGATATATTTTGCTGATACCTTTTTCCGTAATTAAGTTGGTTGCTGTAATTGTGCGGTTTATTTCCTGGTTGTGTTTGATGGTTTCCAAAGGAGCTTCGTCTGTTGTAAAAGGGTAGAGGCTGATGCCTGACGCCCTTCCGTTAACAATGAAACCGGCTTGTTTCCAGTTTAGCCATACGGTTTCATCGGTGTTGTTTTTGATGATGACTTTCCATGCATTGCTGTTCGGAATGAATTGATAAATAATTCCCTCTTTGTTATATTCCAGTTTCCCTTGATGGTTTTCATATGATTTGAATGAAATGCGGCAGTTTTCGTTGTCGATGTATTGTGCATGTGATAAGGTGGGAAACAGGAATGACAATAAAACAATGAGATGAGGTATCCGTTTGTATTTTCGGCTGTCAAAGTAAGTCTGCATAAGGATGGCTGATATACAGACCGGGATTGTAATGAGAATGCAACTACTCAATGTCATGGCATTATATGTATTATCTTTTTATTTATATGAATACGCGGCAAAAATATCATAAATTAATTGATAAAACAAATAAATTATGGATTAAAACGAACTTATATACAGACAAATTATTATTCAAGTAGTTTTAGTGTGGCTAATTAATTCGTATCTTCATTGAAATGGAAAAGAGTAATATATATA
>ERZ894226.1318-NODE-1318-length-10180-cov-5.963951_pt1 | contig 10180 bp, 6 predicted proteins | sample MGYA00380294_ERZ894226 | MGnify/ENA primary metagenome ERZ894226 (study PRJEB32331, sample SAMN06328434) | human gut metagenome | biome: human gut microbiome; feature: stool | host: Homo sapiens | collected 2014-10-29 ... | reverse complement strand
GTCATGTCTAACGCGGCGACGAATTCTTACACGTCATACACGGCAGCCCAGCGTTCACAGTTTAAGTCATTGGCTTCATCAGCTTCTAACCAAGCGAACAAGACACAATCAGCGTACAGTAGCTACGTTACATCAAGTCAGGCTGCTTGGAATTCGCAATATGGTGTTTCATCTAGTCACAGCAGTGTGGCAAGTTCATCAGTAGCGTCGAGTGCTAGTGTGAAGCCATCAAGCAGTTCGTCTGCGGTATCTTCAAGTGTATCTTCAAGCTCAGTGGCTAGTTCATCAGTGACGTCATCAAGTTCAGTTTCTTCTTCAAGTGTTGCGAACAGTTCAGCTGTTACTAGCCAATGGTTGAATGATTTGAATGCATTGCGTGCGAAGGAACGTACGCCATTGACGGCTGATATGGTGGCAAATAAGAATGGTGTTGGCAGCGATGAAGGTAAGTCACTTGCTGCATTAACGCAGGATGCTGAGTTAACAAAGTGGGCGCAAACGCGTGCTGAAGAATTGGCTGCGCAGGGGTCAATTTCACACACGAACATGAAGAATGGTGCGCCAACTTGGGCGGTGAATGGCGATCAGGTTGATGGTGGCTTATTCGCATCACCAGATTATGTAATGGGAAGTTACATTAATGGACCTGAAGCACTGGCTAGTTGGTCAGGTAGCACGCAAAACCCAATTAGCATGTGGGCAAGTGAGTTACAGGATGGGGCACAAGGCTATGGCCACTACTTAACTGAAGTGTCGCCATTGGCAAACAAGGTTGGTTTTGGCTATGCCAAGACAGCTAACGGCACGACAATCGCCGTTATGGAAATTGGTTACCATAAATAGTAGTAAAAGGGCTGGTGTCTGGTATCTTGGACGCTGGCCCTTTTGGTTTGAAATTCGTTTACAATTAATAAGAACAAGAAATAGAGAGACGAGTAGGAATTATGAGTGAGCAGAAAGCGAAATTACGTAAAAAGTTGTATAAGTCCGGTAAACATTGGGTGGTTGCGGGGATTGCCTTTTTTGGCATGACAGCTGGATTAACTACCGTTGCTTCGGCCGATGGTGATGTCGTGCCAGCTGTTACGACTGAGCAAGTTGAAGCAGAAGCGGTCACGTCAATTAGTCAAACACCAGTTGCTTCGGTGGCAACGATCAGCCAAGATGAGTATACGAATGTGATGGCCAGTAGTGAAGGCGACAGTGTGGCCACATCGGCTAGTGTCGTGAGTGAATCCGTATCGGTGGCCAGCAGTTCGACCCTGACTATCACATCTGAATCAAGTAACTTGGTTGGCACGAGTAGCGTGGCGAGTGCATCTACGTCTACATCGGCGTCTATCGTCAGTTCAAGTGTTGTAGCAGATGCCAGTTCATCAGTCACATCATCCGTAAGCGTTAAGTCAAGTGTTGCTAGTGACGTGCAAGTGCCATCTGACGCTGTGAAAGTGACAGATGAAGTTAAACCAGATGGTACGAAAAATAAGGCGTATGCATTGGCTGAAGCAGCTGCTAGTACTTCAGCTGTTGCACAACAGCCTGCATCAGATCAAGTTATTGTGGCACAACCAGCCCCAACCAATCAGAGTGGATTGAATGGTGTTGACAACGGTGTTCATTACACTGATGGCAAACCGTCCGCTGGGTTATTTCAAAATGTGCTGTACGGTCAAGATGGTAAGCCAGTGACTGGTTTTGATAGTAAAACTAACAAGACTTATGTCAAAGGCGTGCCGGCAAACACGACGGTAAACGGTGTCTTGTATCAAAATGGGCTGGCATTTTCAGGTGTGAATAAAACGAACAAGAAAATGTACGTCGCCGGTAAGCTGGCCAATACAAGTGTGCAAGGCGTGCGCTACCAAAACGGTATCGTGCTGAATGGCGTTGATAAGCAGAGCAAGAAAACCTATGTGGCTGGTAAATTAGCGAATGCGACAGTGAATGGGGTGCTCTATAAAAACGGCGTTGCGTTTACAGGGCAAAATCCCACCAATAAGAAGACTTATGTAGCGGGTAAGTTAGCTAACACGACAGTTAAAGGCACACTATATAAAAACGGCATCGTGTTCAGTGGGATGAAGGCCGGTAAAATGTATGATCATGGGAAATTGGCGAACCGCACGCTGGCAGGTCGCCTCTATAAAAATGGTCAAGCGTTTAATGGCTGGCAAGCCGACCGCTACTACACGGGTGGCAAGAAATTTAATGGGCAAATGGGCGGTAAGATTTACCGAAATGGTCAAAAATTCTCGGGTTCATACAAGGGCGTGTTGTATAAGAACGGCGGTGTGAAGACGGGGTATGTTGGTGCGACATACTACGCGAAGGGCCGAAAAGCCAACGGTAAGATGACGGTTGGTCAGACAACGTATCTGTTCCATAACGGGACTAAGCAAAAGGGTGTCCAAAAGGTCAATGGCACGTACTACATGTTTAATTTAAACAGTGGGGCGATGGTCAAGAACAAGTACGTTAAGTCACAATGGGGCAACTACTACTTCTTTGGGGCTGACGGAAAAATCGGCACTGACGTTGTTAAAATGAATGGTACCTACTACTATTTCGATCACAAAACGTATTTGATGCACAAGAACACGTATGATAAGTCGCGTTGGGGCACATGGTACATGTTTGGTGGGGATGGTAAGGTCTTTAGTGGTTACAAGTACTGGTATGGTCAGTTGTACTACTTCAAGCCGGGGACGTACGAGAAAGCAACGAACCAGTACGTTTATGAAAATGGTAACCGTTACTGGGCCGACAAAAATGGTGTCGTGACATCAGGTAATGCCCAAATTGAAACGGCGATTGCGACTGGTTCAACCATTATTGGTAAGTCACCCTATAACTGGGGTGGTGGTCGTACGCCGCAATCGATTGCGCTACGTCAATTTGATTGCTCATCATTTGTGCACTGGGCATATGCAAGTGCAGGCGTTGAGCTAGGAGATTATCGTACGGCCGTTACGTACTCAGAAGTGAATTTAGGCCGGGGAATTAATTGGAACAACATTAAGCGTGGGGATATCTTCTTCATGGATAACGTTGACCACGTTGGTATCTACCTCGGTGGCGGGTATTTCTTGCACGATTCTCCCAATTCACCAACGGGTGGTGTTGGCGTATCTAATCTAGATGATGTTGTCGATCGTTGGAACTTAGTGTACAAGGATTCTTGGCGAAATATTTCAGATAATATCGTGCGTCGCGTGGTTGGATAAATGAACAACTGTTCTTTTAATCGGGAGTAAGTCATGAAAAAATTAAAATTATCACTTTTAATGTTAGTAGCAGTGATTAGTGCGACTGCCTTTGCCGTTAATTCAGAGGCTGTCCACGCTGATACTGTCAAAGCCATTCAAAAGCAACACAAATCAGGTTATCTTAATGCGGATGGTCAATGGCTGTGGTTCGAAAATGGTCAACGTTATACAGGTTTCCGTCATTACATGGGAACGTACTACTGGTTCATTAATGGCGTCCGTCAAGATTCAGGTTGGCGCCATGCTTGGGGGATGACGTATTATACAGACGCTGAAGGGCGTGCTGTGCAAGGCGTCCAACAAATTAATGGCAAGGTGTATGACTTCGGTAACGATGGCACGTTCTTTTCGCGCGGTATTGTTAAGGACGCGTATGTTAATGTTCCTGGTGTTGGTTGGCGCTGGGTAAATAATGGTCAGATGTTCAGTGGCTTCCGTCATTATATGGGCACGTACTACTGGTTTGAAAATGGTGTACGCGCGGACAATGGTTGGCACTTTGCGTGGGGCTTCGCTTACTATACCGGTAAGGATGGTCGGGCATTGCAAGGTGAACAAACAATTGACGGTCAAACCCTAAATTTTGGTGATGATAACACCTTCTATCTCCGTTACTTTGATGGTGGTAGTGCAAATCCAGGGGATGATCCGCGGCGGTTCATGCAGCCTGTAACGGATCTGCAATTTGATTATGATGAAAACGGTCATCCAATACCAGGGACGGCTTATTGGGATAACTAGTTAACCAATTTTTATCAATTAGGCCCAAGCTAAATTTGAATAGCAAACAAAACGGCATCCAATTCGCGATGCCGTTTTGTCGTATATAAGGGATATTTCACCACGACAATGAAAAATAGGACTATACTATTTTGTTGTATTTTTAGTTAGCCACAAGAGAGAGGTAATGAGTTATGAAAAAGCAATCGTGGTTGGTTGCAGCAAGTGTTTTAGCTGGGTTAATCGCTGTAGTGCCGGTTACGTCAGCTGATGAGAGTGCCAAGGTCAGCGAACAGGTGACAGCAAGTAGCCAGTCAGCATCGACAAGCGATCGTGTACAGACTACTTCAACGAGTCAGAGTAGTTCGTCTGAGCAAGTGACCGCAAAGCAAGATGCGTCAGTTAGTTCAGTAAGTGCGACTACAACCGTATCGTCTAAGCCGGCTGCAACGACGCCAACAAAAGTTGCACCGGTCAAAAATAATGTGGTCGTGGCGGGTGTATATTATTTGAACGATAAGCCAGCAGCTGGTACTTATCGAGGGGTAGTATACGGTAATGATGGTAAGCCATTTAATGGGACTCAGAACAATCTGATGTATGTTGCAGGAATCATCGCAAATAAGAGGTTAGTGAATGGCAAGTATTATGTTGGTGGAAAATTGTCTCAAGGTGTTTATGCAGACAAGCAATACGACGGACACGGCGTCTTGGTGGACGGTAGGTACTTCAACGGTTATTACTATGCAAACGGGGTTAAGTTGACCGGTAAGAGCCGTGATGGCGATTATTTCAAAAATGGTGTTTCGTTTTCTGGTGATATGAACGGTCGCCATTACGAAATGGGCACGCTGTTCACGGGTAGTTTGAAAGGCGTTGCCTACAAAGATGGGTTGAAGTTGACTGGTACTCGTGGCGGAATTTATTACAAAGCAGGTAAGCCTTTCTCCGGGGTGATGAGTAATGTGCTGTATCACAACGGTCGTCGCTACACGGGTTACCATACAGCGAAATTCCAAAATGTGACGGCACTGTTCAAAGATGGCCACTTGTTCACGGGTACGCGCAATGGCGTGTACTACAAGAGTGGTAAGGCGTTTTCGGGAGTCTTGAATAATAAACTCTATAAGGCTGGCCGGAAGTATGCGGGTTATCATTTTGCTACCGTTAACTATGCATCAAAGCTGTTCCGTAATGGCAGTTTGTTTACTGGTACGTACCACAAGAGCATGTACGAAGCTGGCCAGAAATTGACGCTGGTTAGTCGTAAGGCATTTCCAGTTAAAAATACCGTACTAACCAATGCGGCAGGCAAGCGAATCGGTACTTTGAAGGCCGGTACGTCAGTAATCATCTATTATGGTTCGCAACATGGCGTGTTAGTAACGACAACGGCGGGTAAGCGATTGGGTTATGCGGCCGAGAGTTATGGAATAGACGGTCCGAACATCGTATCAACGTTCTATTATCCAGAGTCAAACCTGCACGACTTGTATTTGATTAGCGATAAGTCAACAGTGCAGCTTGATATTATGACGAACTTGAAGACTAAACAAGAGACGCATGTTGCGGTTACGACAAAAAGTGGTAATTCTGGTATCGATACAATCAAAATTAAGGCTGGGCGTAAGTCGATTAATTGGCACGCTAAGTACCAATCAAACCAATATGGTCGTTGGCAAGTAACTGGTGGCACAATTCAGACTGAGCATACAGCGGCGCCAATTAAGTTCCATGGCAAGATTTACTTTAAGACAACTCTGATTTTTCAGACTAGCGATGAACATTACAAGATAACAAAGACGAAGCTTGTGACGGGGTATGTGCCATTGTCATATCTATCAACAGGATTTAAGGGTGGCGTCTTTGCTTATAATCCACTTGGTGGTAAATAAAAATTCAGATAAGCTAAAAACTCCGGAAGACAGCATTTCCGGAGTTTTTTTTTGCACAATAGCAGTGCAATCTTTGCCCAAGTGTCACAATCAGTTGACTAAATCTCAGTGAAAGTGCAAAATTTTAGAGTTAGTTTTATTCAGGAGAGAAGAGAAACGTGACTAAAAAAATCGGACGTATCATTCTGATTGTGGTGATGATAATGTTGGTGATTGGCTTGTCGTTGGTAACGATGTCGGCCTCGCCACTGTATCGCACCAATCAGTGGGTGGATACGAATGCAATGTTTTCAATGGGCCGGGCGTTGGCTTCGGGGATGGTGCCGTATCGCGACATTGTCGAGCAACGTGGTCCGTTGATGTTTGGTTTGTTTGCTATCGCGTCATTTATTTCAAAGACAAGTTTTATCGGCGTGTTTGTTATCGAAGTGATTAACGCTTTGATTGTGTACTTCTTTGCAAGCAAAATCGCTGCGTTTTATTTTGATAATAAGAACGTTGCTAGCGTACTGGGCTTGTTAGGTCCAGGGGTGATGGTGGGTACACACGCCTTTGAATTAGGTGCGCTCCGGAAGAGTTTGCTTTCCCAGTTATCATGGGCTTCATTTATTTAGCGTTCTTATGGCAACGCCAAAACAAGCAATTGCGCCCATGGCTGTACCTGATTGCCGGTTTTGGTTTGTTTTATGTCTTTTGGGTCAAGTACGCCATGATAGGTGCATTAATTATTTTCTTCCTATACGTAGGCTTTGGTTTATTAGCTGATCGAAATTGGCGTGGCCTACTCACGGCAGTTGGTCTGTCGTTAATTGGCTTCCTTGTGCCATCGGCGGTGATGCTGGGTGTCTTTTACCAACACCATGCCTTGCAATCGTTGATTGATGTATATTTCAAAATGAATATGATGGCGTATGGCGAAAATCAAAATGGCATGATCTCACAGTTGGTGAATTCGCTGGGCTTGTTTGCGGAACCGATTAATCAACACTGGCTCATTACAGCGATTACAGCAGTTGGCTTGGTTCTGACAAAGATTGGTCGCCAACGAAGCATGTTGTTTATGATGTTTTTCGGTACGGTGGCGATGTTAGTCTTAACACATTTTGTGCGAGAGTACTACGTCCTATTGTTGATGCCATTCTTTGTGGTTGCGTTATTCCAACTATTTGCCTGGTTGATTAATTGGCAGAAAGAATTATTACGACCGGTTATGTTGTTGGTTATGATTGGCATTTTTGTCATACCGTTTTATGGAAATTCTTATATTAAAACGGCAACTCCGCGCGATGCCCATCAGCCATTTTTGGCACGCCATGGTCAGCCGACTGATCAAAGCGTACAAGAACGTTTTGCAGCGGATATGCATAAAAAATCAAAGCACCCAAGTATCTTGATGGTTAATTCATTAGATTCCGGGTTCTTCTTGGCGGCGGATACGCATCCGGTGACGCAATACTTCCACTTAATGAACATGACGTATGATGAGTTCCCTGAAATGTATAATTCATTTTCAGATACAATGACGCATCGACGTGTCCAATATGTTGTGGTATTTGTACCTGGTAATCAGCCATTGGCGATTGATATGCGGAATGCTTTGAACGGGGTTCACCCGTACAACAAGGCACCATTGGTGAAAAATTACCGATTGATTGATACTGGCTATCAATTGTTGGCGGGTAAGCCCAAGAATTGGGCGTTGTTTGAATTGAAATAGTTTTAAAAAGCACGAGAGAATGGTTCGCTCGTGCTTTTTTGTTGCACTTTCGCAACAGATATTTTTGTGTGTTGGAACTTTTACTAACCATTTATCAAAAAAATAGGCGTAAACTTTTTAAGTTAAATATTTTATGGGAGATGAAGAAGGTTGAAGAGTCGTTTGAGTAAGTTAGCGATTATGGGTTTGACGATGGTTGGTGCAATTGCTTTTGGGCAAAGTAATGCATCAGTTTCAGCAGATTCAATCAAGACACAATATCAAGGTAATTGGTATGCGCACCAAAATGGGCGTTGGTACCATGTTAACGTGACAAAGAATCATGTGACGGGTACGGGATATACAGATTACGGGCGGACTCATACGTTTAATTTGAATCCAAAGTTTACGGCATTTTGGAACGCCGGTGAGCATGGCTATTATTTAGGTGTCGGCAACTTATCATTCCAGTCAATGTATTTAGGATTGAATGGTAACTTTACGACATTGAAATTGTTGGCGGGCCAAGATACAGGCACAACGATTTTTTATCGGTCAAAGGATGCAGCCTTAGGAAAGTATTTCACGGCGACGGTGCAACACATCGATGCCACGACCAAAAAGAAGATTGGTACGGATTGGCATGTGAAGTCCCCAGCTGCGGAAAAGTGGTGGTTTGAGCCAGGTAATGGGTACAAATACTATCAGTTGCAAGGCTCGAAGCGCGTTAATTATAAGCTGAATAGTAATCGGACCTTCAAAATTTACTACAAGGCAACTTATCGTAAATTGACCATCAAGAACTACGATTTCGATACCGGTAAGTTAATTTCAACGCAGACGAAGATGGTTAAGGTTGGCACGACGCCACTGGTTAAGCCGGGAACCGTGAAGGGGTACCAAGCTTATTCAGCCGCCAAGTATGCGAAGCGGGTTAACTTGGATCAAACCATGTCAATGACCTATCGCAAGGCTGCCACGATTACGGTGAAGTACCAGGCGAACGAAGGAACGCAGTTGAATCCAAAGTGGACGGATATTGCGAATGCGAAGACTTATACGAGTGTGATTGGTAAGCAGTTACATATTGCGCCAGTTCAGAATGGTGATTACATTATGCCAGCAGCACAAGACATCACTGTAACGGGCAACCGGACAATCGTTTTGAACTATCAGTTGAATAAGCAAGGTTATTTGAATAAGTACAATCAAGCGATTACGAACAAACATTTTGATGCAGCGCACACGACACAGTTGAAGGCTGCTACCAATATTTATTACGTGCAAATGAAGTCAGCCACGAGTGCATCGGCTCTTAAGAAGGCTTGGAACAACTTTAATGATGTGATGCAACATGTCACGGTGATGAATTTGAACGTGTATGATATGGAAGCTCGCGAAAGTGACGGGCGCCCACAATTTTCTGATCGGGTAACGTTGGCTAAGTCAGTGACGAATGATAACCAATTTACACAATCTAATTTGTGGCAGACACAGTTACATGCTTGGCTGATGTACAATGGTGCAAATCGTAAAGTATGGGTAAGCGGTGCTAAGGCTGGTTCAGGGTGGATTGATCCAGCCAAAATTACTGAGGGTACGGTTGAAAATGTGCCGGTCTCAACTTCAATTACAGATGCGGATACGTCAATGCATGCTTTGCAGGCAACGTCGATGATTGCGTACGAGTCTAAGACAACGGTTGACTTAACCACGCGCCAAAAGATGTTGGCATCTGATAGTGGTTTCCACGCTTATATTGCAGGTTACACGATTTATCATAATGTGTTTGGATCGGGTAATAATATTGTGTACATGACATATAAGAGCGTCGGGACGCCAAATGTTCTTGGTGCTAATGCAACACGTATGAAGGTTCTGCAGTCATCAAATACGCAACTTCAATTAGATGGCCGTTACTATAATGACTTGATGGTGCAAGATAGTTGGTCAGCAACCGAAAACGGTGATTGGGCAAGTTGGTTTGTAATTCCGGGCCAATACACAGATGCTGATATTGCCAATGCAACTTATTGGTGGTTGCCACAATACGCATATAAGGGATATGGACAAAAGTCTATGCCACTGAACTAAATAATTTGCTGAAGCCAGATGCGTAAGTGTCTGGCTTTTGCCTGTATTTAGGGCGTTTATTGACGGATTCCTCTGAAAACATGGAATTTTAGTTGTTGTCCTGTTTTTTAGCCTATAATCATAAGGTTATTTTAAGTTAGGAGCAGGGTATGAGGAAGATTGCAATTGTTGGTGGGGTGGTCATGATAAGCGCTGTCGCAGGTGCTTTAGGTGTGACGAATTCCGTGGAAGCAGCCAACACACGATATACGACAACGTTTAAATTGGTTGATAAGACGACGGGTAAAACGTTGCGGACCATCAAGATATCTGGCGTTAAAAACCGGACGTATACGTTCCAACCAAATAAGATTCAGTATTACGCAATCCCAAAAGCTGTTAAGTATACGGTTCGACGAACAGGAACTATTAAAGTTAATTATGTGGCTACGTATCGAAAAGTAACGATTAAATCGATTGATGCTTTTGATCATCGGGTTATTCAGAATAATACAAAGATGGTGAAAGTT
>ERZ894226.1300-NODE-1300-length-10316-cov-11.760550_pt1 | contig 10316 bp, 8 predicted proteins | sample MGYA00380294_ERZ894226 | MGnify/ENA primary metagenome ERZ894226 (study PRJEB32331, sample SAMN06328434) | human gut metagenome | biome: human gut microbiome; feature: stool | host: Homo sapiens | collected 2014-10-29 ... | reverse complement strand
CAGACCCTTAGCACAATTATTTGGGTGCTAGCCGGTGCTCGTGCCGGCGGAGTTTCCCACTGTCATCTTTGTCGGAGCCAATCCGCCACACCCAAGCCTCGTGCGACAGCACGACACCCGCACCCAAACAGACAATTAAAAAAGCCAGCAAACACATCACTGTGTCTACCGACTCCATTTGCTATGCAATTAGGCGTTCCAGTTGTCTGACCACTCGTGGATAGCAGCCATCATTGGACGCATTGATTCACCGCGCTCCGTCAAAGCGTATTCAATCAATGATGAATCTTCGTATGTACGACGCTCTACAATGCCAGCTGCTTCCAATTCCTTCAAACGCTCAACCAAAACACGGTCTGAGCACTTCGTTACAGCTTGCGCCAAGTCCTTGAAACGACGTGGACCATCATTCAACAAAACTTCAATGATCAATCCGTTCCACTTACGTCCCAAAATATCGAAAGTTGCGATGAACTTGTCGCACAATGTGTTAGTTAATTCGTGTGATGCTACTGCCATAATTATCTTCTCCTAAATTTGAACAATGTTTTTAAAATTTGCGTTTATATTTACATTTAATAAGTAATTTAATCGTACACCTCTTCACAAGATTTTGCACGTCTAAACCCTTGAAAAATGTAAGCAGAATGCGTTGCTCCCCAACAACTCATTCCTCACTTTTGATACTTACATTATACAACTGAATATGTGACCATTATAAGACCAAACCTCGGACGAAATGAACACAAACTATGGCGTGTTTCTTGCGATAGTGAAGAATTTTTGGTTATTTTCTGTCAATGAAATGAAGGCCAGTTAATACTAAAAATACCCTTTGTGATACATTTCGTTCACAAAGGGTATTTAGATTATCTTGTATTAGTTTGCATGGAACAGTCGTTTTACACGTGCTGATGCCGGCGAAAAGAATTCGGCAATGGCCATATAGTCATCTACTAAATCCAATAAAAGACTTTCACGATAATGTGGTAATGCCGCTGTAGCCCCCCACATATGTTTTAGAATGATGTCCTTTTCCATTGGCGATAGTTGTGTAATTTTCTCCGCATTTCGTAATGAAACGCGTGGATGAATGAACGCATGCGTTCCCAATTCAAATTTGGTTGTTCGCCAATCATAAAAGAACAAGTCGTGCAGTATACCAGCACGCGCCAAAGCCGTTGCGTTGAGCCCTAACCGCAGCCCCAATTGATAACTGACGTATGACACCGCAATTGAGTGTGTCAACCGATCAGAGTGGTGGTGCTGCGTGTAATTAGCCAACTCTTGAACCTGTGGGTGTGCCAATAAATCTTTAACAATATTTGAATACGCTTTATCACGTTGCCAATCCTGCATAAATGTCCCCCTTTTGCATGATCAACGAACAATCGTTCTAACTTTTAACTTAGCGCGCCTTCAAGGCAAACATCGCAATTCCAGCTGCGACAGCGACGTTCAATGATTCTGCATCCCCAGTCAATGGAATGTACAGATTCTTAGTCGTCATCTTAGCCAAATCAGCAGCCATCCCTTGGCCTTCGTTACCCATGATTAGCGCAAATTGTGACTGTGCTGGAATGGTAAACAAGTCAGCAGCTTCTGGATCCAATTGTGTCCCATACACATTGATATCATTTTGAGTGAAGGCTGCGGTCCAATCCTGCAAGTCACCCGTTGTGAGTGTCATGTGGAATTGTGAGCCTTGCATCGCACGCAATGCCTTTGGTGAATATGGATCAACAGAACCATTTCCGAAGACAACCCCGGCGAAACCTGCTGCATCAGCTGTACGAACCATCGTACCGATGTTACCAGGATCTTGAATCGCATCCAAGAATAACCATGCGCCATCGTGAATAAAACGTGGCTCACGGGTTGCTGTTGGCAAAGATACTTCCGCAAAAATACCTTGTGGTGTTACCAAATCAGACAACTTCTTAGCGATATCCGTCGTAATTTCAAAAACAGGCACACCAAGTGGCAACGCCTCTTGGTGCTCTGCTAATTGTTCGGGTGTTGCCATAATCGCATGCAACTTACCCTCGTGTTGGATGGCCTCTTGGACCAAGTGCCAGCCGTCCAATAAGTATGTCTTACTTGCTTGGCGACCCTTCTTCGTTTGCAACTTTTGCCATGACTTAACACGGCTATTTTGTACTGATGTAATAGTTTCCATAGTTCTATTATACGCTGAATTTAAGTAACTTGCCTATGTTATAATTTTTAAGGTATTTTGTAGCTTAGTTGCACTAAGCAAGCTACAATAATTAATTGACGAATTTAAAGCAAAGAGAAAGAAGGATATCATGCCAGTTTTGGATATGAGTGATGAAACTGCGGTCGCACGTTACAACGATTTTGTCCGCAGTTCAAAGTTCGGTCAGGTGACACAAGACCTTGGTTGGGCCCAAGTTAAGAATAACTGGGAGCCTCGATATGCATATGTAGAAAACGAGGCTGGCGAAATTGTCGCAGCCATTTCAATGTTGTTAACTAACACGCCAAGTGGTAAAAAGTTTGCTTACGCTTCTAAGGGGCCTGTCATGGATATGACTGACTTAGACTTGTTTGATCAACTAATTGCCGAAGCGAAGGTGGCTTTGGCTGACGATGATGCCTACCTATTGCGTATCGACCCTGAAATTGCCTTTTCAGAGGAATTGGATGCTGATTTGCACGCACGCGGGTATGAAACACGTAACCGAAACGTGGCTGATGAAGGTATGCACGCAACTATCCAACCACGGTTGAACATGGTCATCGATTTGACTGCTAAGCCAGAGGCGAAGGAAACCCTTGACTTGTACCCTTCAAAGACAAAGTCAAAGTTGAAGCGCCCATTCCGTGATGGCGTGACGGTGCGTTATGCTAACGATCAAGCTGCCCTCGACGCATTCTTTGAGACGTACGGCGATATGGCCGACCGTCACGGTATTTCTCACCGTCCTAAGGAATACTTTGAGCGGATGCAGGCAGCGTTCCCTGGTGACGATATTATGCGTATCTACATTGCTGAGCGCGAAGGCGAATTGCTTTCAACTGGGGTTGGCTTCAAGTTCGGTGACAAGATCTGGTACATGTATGCTGGTTCAATGGATGGTAACATCTACTACGCCCCTTATGCGGTTCAGACTGAAATGATTCAATGGGCTATGGATAGCAACGTCTCATTATATGATATGGGTGGTATCGGCGAAGCCTCACCTGAAGATGGTTTGTTCGTCTTCAAGCGCACCTTCGTTAAGGATGACCCCCGCGAATACATTGGCGAAATCGACGTTGTACTTGATGATGCAACGTACGATGAACTCGTTCGCAAATAAACAATAGCTAATAAATAAGCGCTACTAATTTAGTAGCGCTTATTTATTTTGTCGTTAAAAGACGTTTATGTAACTGACTATTGCAACATGATATGCTTATCTCAAAAGATTGGGGGGCATTGTCGTGTTACTGGATTTATTAGGGATTACCTTGGAAATAATTATCGATTTTGTCGTCACCGCTATTACACCCGACAGACAAAAATAACGCAAAATAGGCAGCCACTATGCGGGCTGCCTATTTTATATATTGCATCCTTACCTACTAATCAAAACGTTAATTAGTTAGCAACGTACGCCAAATCCATGACAAACGCGGTTGAGGCGCCTGAATGCATTTTTGGAATGGCCAATGCCATATTTAATCGATATTGCTTTGTCGCACCAGATGCATTAAGCTCATTTGTCCGAATACCAGGCTGTAACAAAGTCGTACGATGTCCCCATGCAGAGCCACCGTCATCAAATAACATGCCATAAATACCGTTATAAATTGAGACCTTTAATCCCGTCATCGTAAAGACCGATGACCAATCTTCTGGCGAGTTCCGACTTCCCGAAGCAAGGGTTTGCCATTGATAATAACTTGTTGTAATCTGCGTCGGCTCATAGTCAACAAACTTATCAGCCAACATGCTATCCGTATCGCTTAACCCATTGGCTTTGCGTATTGCAGCTAACATATCGTTAAAGCTTGTATGTTGTTGCACACCATAACCTTGTTGGTCACGATTTGTAATATCAGCCAAGGTTCCCTTCAACATAAAATCAGATGTCTTCAAGGTATCTAAGCCTACAGTCTTGCGATAGCCATTTATCAATTGAACAGCGTAATTCGTCAACTCTTGATTTTGCGCTGTCGTTAACCCTTTCGAGATGTCAACGGCTCGATCACCATCAGTCGGTTTAATGCGTAAGTAACCCAACAACTTAGTGTCACTTTGATCGCCTAAATTACCCGCCGAAGTTTTACCAAAGGCTGGAACAGACAAACTCGTTGGTAATTCTGCTGGATTGCGGACTGTGGCGGACGACGTTGCTGACAACGCTTCAGAATAAATACTCATGTACTGTGAATTTAAATTCTTTGCGACGTCAGCCCGCGTCAACAAGTTATACCCACTATACTTCGTTGCCATGTCACGATTTGTATATGAGTCCACCATCGTATTCAAAGCTAATGACCCCATCACCATACCATTGTTTTCTTGTGGTACAGCAGAACGTGTTGTATAGCTAAAATTAGCACGACTCGCTGATAAATAACTTGTTGCCGATGAGATGGCCTTCAAGTTATTCCGAATAGCCGAGACTGCGCTATTCGTACTACGACCATCATCTCGCACTTCACTTGTAACGTAACTTACCATGGCTTTATTTGATTTTGCTGCACTTAGTTGCTGATTTGCATTTGATACCGCCTTGTTCCCCGCGGTCGCATACGATTGCGTTTTCCGTAAGGCACTTGTCGCAGCAGCAGAATTAGCCACCTTAGCAGCAGATGTTGCGACAGACTTGTAAACCCCTTCTTTTTTCACAAATGACTTGAGCATTTTTTGCCGATTGGATATGTCAGCCACTTGTTTAGTCGCCACAGCACTAGCTGACGTTGCAACTGTTGTGGCACTCGTAGCTTGGCTGACAATTTGTGCCGTCTTGCCATTCGTCGCCGCAGCCGAACCAGCACTGTACGCTTTTACAGCGTACATATTATTGCTGATAGCATACGCATTACCCGCTACTGATCGGGCTGCTGAACTTGCGGCAATTGCCTGTTTGCCAGCACTAGCTACCAGTGTTGCATCTCGCTTAATCGCCGCTGACTGCACGCTCACAGATTTTGCAATTTTCGCTGCCGAGGTCGCGGTTGCAATCGCTTTTTTCGTCGCTGTCTGCCGTCTTGTTGCAGCTGAAGCCGGTTGCGCAACAACCACACCACTGAGCGCAACACCAAATAAGGTTGCCACAACCCATAACTTGCCTGCCTTATATAGCTTCTTTCTCGTCCCGTCTCGTTGAATCATTTTACCCACTCCTAATTTACTCAAAAGCTAGTTAGCCTTTAACGTGGCCACAATTACCAATTGTCACCCCAGCCAGCTTCGTAATAAAACCCACTTTAACTTCATTACTTATCGATAGTTTACTAAAAGTTCCATGCTGTACTCATTTTGTCCTAAAACTGAGTTAATTAACCTTATTTTTACTTTTTGTGCATAAGCAAAAGAAAAAAGCGACTAGAACCGAAATTCTAGTCGCTTATTTTTATCAGTAATTATTACTTGCTAATCTCAATGTCATTGTTCAAGAATGGCAACTTTGAACGCAAGAATGGCGTTACCCAGTGGTCCAAACCGATACGTGCTGAGTTGTAACCACCCATCAAGATGAAGAATTCAATCAAGATAAACGTTGGGTTGATTGAAACCGTACCAGCCAAAACGTATGAGAAGTTCATGATCAATCCGAAGAAGGCTGCTGCCAAAGTCAACGTACCAAAAATCAATCCCAAACCAACAAGCAATTCACCCCAAGCAACAACGAAATCAAAGAAGTGCGTGTTCGTTCCGTTGTTTGTAACAGCCTTCAAGAAAGTCGTGTACCATGCGTATGATTGGTCGCTTGAAGCATAGTGGATGTTTTCCAATGATACCTTTTGACCAATCAAAGCCATGTTCTTAACCGTTTCCTTAGCAAAGCCAGCTGAAGCGTGGGCATCAGCAACTGGACTAACAATTGCCTTACGAATCAAACCGATTGCCGTGAAGCCTTCCGTCAACTTTGAGAAACCATCAAGCGCCCATTGGAATCCCAAGTAAACACGGATAACCGTCAAAATCCACATCGCAACCTTGTTGTTACGCAACCATGAAATCATAATAATATCTCCTAAATAATCCTAAATAAAATATGTGAATCAATTAACATATATAACTATAATGTACTTACATAAATTTAGCAATAGAGTATTCACACTTTCTTCACACATGATGTTTCGTTCATGAAACAAAAAGCGACAAACACCTTTAAATAGGCATTTGTCGCTACTGAAAAATTGTGAATTAATGTACAGAAATGTATTGTTTAACACTTTCTTACAAACATTCCGATAAATCATTCATTGTGAAAAGAACACTTTGTTACTTTTAGTCAGGATTTTGCTCAGCAAGCTTCCAACGTAGGTAAGCATTAATGAACGGATCTAGATCACCATCCATTACGCCCTGTGGATTACCAGACTCATAATTAGTTCGGTGATCTTTTACCATTCGGTATGGTTGGAAGACATATGATCGAATTTGAGACCCCCAACCGTTTTCTAGTTGCTCACCGGCAATTGATGCACGTTCCTTTTCCTTCTTATCCATCTCAAGTTGGTAAAGCTTGGCACGAAGCATAGCGTAGGCTGTATCCTTGTTCTGAAATTGTGAACGTTGCTGCTGTGAGGCAACGACAATTCCAGTTGGGATGTGTGTCAAACGAACGGCTGATGATGTCTTGTTAATGTGCTGTCCACCCGCTCCAGATGCACGATAAACGTCCATCTTAACATCGGCTGGGTTAATATCGACGTCCACTGAATCATCCAATTCTGGCATCACGTCGATTGAAACAAAGGACGTGTGACGACGACCAGCTGAGTCAAACGGTGAGATACGAACAAATCGGTGCACCCCACGCTCTGAGCGCAAGTAACCGTACGCATTATGCCCTGTAATCATCAAGGTTGCCGAATCAATGCCGGCCACATCGCCGGGGTGATAATCCATGATTTCAACCTTGAAACCATGGCGTTCCGCCCAACGGGTATACATTCGTTGCAGGTTAGCACCCCAGTCAGCGGATTCCGTTCCACCTGAACCCGGGTGAATTTCAAGAATCGCGTTGTTCTTGTCATAAGGTTCATTAAGCAACTGAGCCAATCGGTAAGATTCCAAGTCAGCGGCTAACTTTTCAAGATCGGCTTCCATCTCGGCTTGCATATCTTCATCCGGCATCTCAGCTAACAGTTCCAGGGCGGTTTCAACATTTTCTACACCGGCCGTCAGATTCAAATAATCATCTCGGCGCCCCTTCAAAATGTTATTCGCGTCGATCACTTTTTGAGCAGCAACATTATCATTCCAAAAATCAGGTTGCGCCATGTCGTCTTCGTTCGCGGCAATTTCGTCATTCAAAGCATCCAAATCCAATGACTCACCAAATCGCGTAATTTCTTCGCCCATTTCAGCTAATGAACGACGTGCTTCTGAAAGCTCCATTATTTTCTCCTCTTTGATATGAAAAAGGAAAGCCAGCTACCCGACTTTCCCCGTTAAATTCGTGTTTAGGCACGCAAGTTTTGACGGATTTCTGACTTCATGAACAAACGCGTGGCGTCATATTCAATCCCAGCAATCATCTCTTCAAACATGCGGAATCCTTCGTTTTGATATTCAATCAATGGGTTCAACTGACCGTAACCACGCAATTGAATGGCATCACGCAATTGGTTCATGGCATCCATGTGGTCCGTCCATTGGGCATCCACGACACGCAAGATAACAACACGTGTGAATTGCAATAATTGCTCATCGTCAACCAAAGCATCACGCTTTTGATCGTAGACTTCCTTGGCACGGTTGTACAAATATGCCTTAATATCGTCTTGTGACTTGCCTTGCAAATCTGACACATCAATTGAATCATCCGGCACAATGACAGCCCCAGCAAAATCAACAATTGACTGCAAGTCCCATTCATCTTCCTTACCCAAGGCATGACGCTCTACAACACGGTTAATCGTTCGCTCAACCATTGGCAAAATAACATTGCGCAATGATTCTTCTTCATCGATAACTTGGTTACGGTTAGCATAGAACGTGTTACGTTGTTGTGACATAACATCGTCATACTGCAAAACGTTCTTACGTGAGTCGTAGTTATTACCTTCGACACGCTTTTGGGCTGATTCAACTGAACGTGTAATCAAACGATTCTTGATAACGGCGTCTTCTTCAGCAAGGTTCATGCGTTCCATCAAGGTCTTAATACGCTCACCACCGAAACGAATCATCAAATCGTCTTCCAATGACAAGAAGAATTGTGAGTATCCCTTGTCACCTTGACGACCAGCACGTCCACGTAATTGATTATCAATACGACGTGATTCGTGTCGTTCAGTTCCGATAACAGCAAGGCCACCCAAATCAGACACACCAGGGCCAAGCTTGATGTCAGTTCCACGACCGGCCATGTTGGTGGCAATCGTCACGGCACCACGTTGACCAGCGTTGGCAACGATTTCAGCTTCCTTGGCGTGGTTCTTCGCGTTCAAGACGTTGTGTGGGATTCCTTCGCGGTCAAGCAATTGAGACAACAATTCTGACGTTTCAACTGCAACCGTACCAATCAAGATTGGTTGCCCCTTCTCGTGCAGTTCCTTAACCAAGCCAACAACCGCGATAAACTTAGAACGCAAGTTAGGGTACAACAAGTCTGGTTCGTCGATACGTTGCACAGGTCGGTTCGTTGGGATTTCAACAATTTCCATGTTGTAAATCTCACGGAATTCTTCCGCTTCAGTCTTCGCCGTACCCGTCATACCAGACAACTTCTTGTAACGACGGAACAAGTTTTGGTACGTAATTGATGCCATTGCACGGTTATCTTCTTGAATTTGCACTTGTTCCTTGGCTTCCAAAGCTTGGTGCAAACCATCAGAAAAACGACGACCTTCTTGAATACGACCAGAGAACGCATCAACCAGAACAACTTCACCATCGCGGACAACGTAGTCCTTGTTGTTGAACATCGTGTAGTTGGCACGCAATGATTGATCGATGTGGTGAGTCAAAGCCGTGTTACCAGAATCGTACAAGTTGTCCAAGTTAAAGTAACGCTCAGCCTTCTTGATACCTTCATCTTGTAGCAAAACCGTCTTTGATTCTTCGTCGACCGTAAAGTCTTCTTCCTTCGTCAAAGACTTAACAAAACGATCTGCTCGAATGTACAATTGCGTACTCTCTTGGGCAGGCGCACCAGAGATAATCAACGGTGTACGCGCCTCGTCAATCAAGATTGAGTCAGTTTCATCGACCAACGCAAAGTTCAATGGACGTTGCACACGGTCTTCCTTACGGGCAACCATGTTGTCACGCAAGTAATCAAACCCAATTTCTGAGTTAGTCGTATATGTAATATCAGCGTTGTAGGCGGCACGCTTCTCATCAGGTGACATTTCTGACCCGTTGATCCCAACCGTCAAACCAAGCCACTTGTACAATTCACCCATTTCCTCACCGTCACGAGCAGACAAGTACTCGTTAACCGTGACAACGTGAACACCTTCTTGTGGCAACGCATTCAAATAAACCGCCATCGTGGCCGTCAAAGTCTTACCTTCACCGGTACGCATTTCGGCAATGTTTCCACCGTGCAAAACGGCAGAACCCATGATTTGCACACGGAATGGGTACAAGCCCAATACACGGCGTGCACCTTCGCGGACAACCGCAAAGGCTTCAGGCAAAATATCGTCCAAAGTCTTGCCGTTTTGCAATAGCTCACGGAAGTATGGCGTCTTTGCTTGTAGTTCTTCATCAGAAAGGGCTGCCATTTCATCGGCAAACGTCTCAACTTGATCCGCAGTGCGGTTCAAGCGACGCATTGTTCCCTTATCACTTTCAATTATTTTACGTAATGGATTAGCCATATTTACCTATTCCCTCTTGGTCTTCATCGGCTGATACAGCCAATGGTGCTAATAATTATTTTAACACACTCTAGGCCCTGATTGTGTGCGTTCTTTTTGAATCCTGTCGGGCATAACATTGGTCGTCGCGTTGCGACGAAGCATGCGGGTGGGAGATTGGCTTCGACAAAGATGACAGCTGGGAAACTCCGCCGGCGCGAGCACCGGCTAGCACCCAAATAATTGTGCTAAGGGTCTGGGTCCGTTCGCCTTATCTAACCGGCGGTCGGCCGAACTTGTGAGTTCCCCACCTGTCA
>ERZ894226.1297-NODE-1297-length-10340-cov-4.233447_pt1 | contig 10340 bp, 7 predicted proteins | sample MGYA00380294_ERZ894226 | MGnify/ENA primary metagenome ERZ894226 (study PRJEB32331, sample SAMN06328434) | human gut metagenome | biome: human gut microbiome; feature: stool | host: Homo sapiens | collected 2014-10-29 ... | reverse complement strand
CACTTTTGCTGCGATTGATATTGGCTCATATGAGATCAGCATGAAAATCTTTGAATTTTCAAAGAAAATCGGATTTCGAGAGCTGAATGATGTAAGATATCGCTTGGAAATTGGAAAAGGTGCATATTCAAGAGGACGGCTGGAGCCTGAGATGGTAGATGACATATGTGTCATTCTGAAAGATTTCAGCAACATGATGCAGGAATTTGGAGTATCTGAGTATCGTGCGTGTGCCACAAGTGCTTTTCGTGAAATCGTAAATCCGGTGATCGTTCAGGAGCAGATCTATCAGCGGACCGGTATCCGGATTGAGATTCTGAGTAATGCGGAACAGCATTTTCTGGGATATAAATCCATAGCTGCTATTGAATCCGGCTTCAAGAAGATCATTCAGAAAGGAACAGCAATTCTGGATGTTGGCGGTGGTAATCTGCAGGTTTCGCTGTTTGATAAAGATGCGCTGGTAACAACGCAGAGCTTTAAGATGGGAAGCATGCGTATTCGTGAAAGACTGAAGGAACTGGAAAAAACAACAACGCATTATGACCAGTTGATCAAGGAATTTATCCGAAATGATCTGACTGCATTTCAGAGACTGTATCTGAAAGACCGTGATATCAAAAATGTGATCCTGATGGGGGATTTCCTGACAGATACTATTTTTCGTGAAGAGCTGGGAGATCATATCATAACCAGCGATGAATTTACCAAGCGCTACGAAAAGACAATCTACAAGACAGAACAGGCACTTGCCCAGGAGATGGATATTGATCCGGAATATGCATCATTGGTAATTCCGACGATGGTCATCTGCAAGAATTTTCTGGTATCCCTCATCTGACTGCATGGCTTCCGCCAGACACAACGTAGAGAGAATCCGGGCTCCCATCTTTCTTCTGTCGCCTCCCGGATCCAGAGAGGTTCCTTCCGCCAGATACTTCAGTTCCATCAGGCATTTGACAAATTCATCCTTCTGGAGCCTGCGTTGTCCGTATCGGGCCGTCCAGAGCCGAGCCCGGTATTCTTCTTCCCAGGCTTCCTCCTCTCCGATATATTCTTTTAAGATCTGCTGCCGTTTTGCCGGATCTGTCTCCTGATAAAAATCTTTGGTCCATGTATGTTCCATCTGTTTTTCCTCATTCTGTCAGGCGGATATTCGCAATCCGCTTCGCTGCTTGCTTGATTGGTTTAAAATAAAGACACGTCTTTACTTACTCTTTCTGCCTGCAAACGCAGTCTTCCTGCTTACATTCCGGAGTGGGAAATCGTCTCTTCTGCGTTCAGGTACTCATCGATGTTGCTGCCGTCTACCTTCTGATATTCTGAAAAATAATACCGGCCTTCTTTCAGGCTTTCCTGGTCAAATTCCTCTCCCTCGAACAGCTCCACTGCCATTTTCGCCATTTTCTTTGCCTGATCCACTCTGTCATTTAGGATGCTGCCCTGCATCTCTCCTGCCTTTACGGCTTCCAGAGCCTCTTCCAGGCCATCAATTCCGAAGATCACCGGCCATTCTTCACGGACATAGCCTGCTTTCCGATAGGCCTCCACAGCCCCAAGTGCCATCTCATCGTTGTTGGACATAACAAGTTCAATCTTTTTTCCGTACTGGCTGATCAGACGGTTCATGCGGTTTTCCGCCTGTCCCCGGTTCCAGTCCGCTAACTGATAACTTAGCTTTTCCAGTATAACATCTTTTTTCATCAGTGTCTTTACGGAATATTCCGTTCTGCTGATGGCATCCTGATGGCCCGCTTCTCCTTCCAGAAGCACATATTGGATCTTCCCGTCCTTGTTTTTATCGACTTCCGGATGGCTGTTGATGTATTCTGCTGCGATCTCACCCTGCATGATCCCGGACTGTTCTGCATCACAGCCCACATAATACAGCTTTTCCCACTGCATCAGGTCTTCTCTTACCGGTTCCCTGTTAAAGAAGATCACAGGAATGTCTTCATTCCTTGCCATTCGGATGATCCGGGACGGAGCTGTCCGGTCCACAAGATTGATACAGAGCACATCACAGCCGGCATCAATCATCTCTTCCACCTTTTCGTTCTGTTCCTGCTGATCGTCGTTTCCGCTTTTTGTCGATACGATAATCCTTCGTTCTTTGTTTTCCATGGCTTTCAGCTGCGCCTTCAGTTCATCCGTCAGTCCATTGATAAAAGGATCATCCTGCGTGTAGGTTATCACTCCGACCCGCAGGGTTTTCTCTGTCTGGTCCGACTTGCCGGAACACCCCGACAGCACAAGCACCGCACTCCCTATCGTGGCAGATAATAATACTGCCACCCTTCTTTTCTTTTTATTCATAGGAATATAAAAACCTTTCTAAATCTTCGTCCATAGAGAAATTTTCCTTGCCAAGTACCTGATATTCGGTTATATATCCTTGCATTTTATAAGACCTGTGCTCGATCCTTTTGGTTATTTCTTCCACACTTTTATAGCCGATTTCATATCCGTCCGGCACAGCCAGCCCCTGAATGTTTCCGTTATCCAGAAGTGCAATCGTCTTCAGACTGTAACCCACTCCATAGAGCTCCGCGCCCTCGTATGTTCCATTTTCTGCCTGCTCTCCAAACTCTTCCAATATTCCTGCATCCAGGATGACAAGAGCATCCGCCTCTGTTTCCTTCTTCATCCGCTCCACAATGTCCTGTTCTTTTCTCCGGTAAATACACCAGCTGATCTTGCTTTCGCTGCCTTCCAGCGCCTCGTTCAATCCACAAATCTCCGCCTGTACAGCCTCGGACATTTTCCAGTCGGCGATAATTCCGATCTTCTGCTTTTTTGTTCTCAGCCGTTCTCCCAGCCATCTTCCGATCTCCCGGTAATCCGGCTGGATCGTGGGACTGGCAGTTTTCCCTTCTTTTACCGCCAGACCATCTGCAATCAGCAGATACGGTTTATTTCCACACTCTTTTTTCAGCATATTTTCCGTCTCATGACCGGGTGCCGGATATATGATAAAGCCATCAATATCGTTGTCCTTCTGTTCCCTGATAAATTCTCTTTCCGCCTCCGGCCCGTCGATCTCTTCCGTATTGCAGATGATCATATGAACGTTGTTCTCTGCCGCAGCCTGCTTCATTCCCTTGATCAGGGCATCCCAGCGTTTGTCACCGGACTCCGGAAGAATCACCGCAATCCGGGGCTCTGCTACGTTCTGATCGAAAATCTTCCATACAAAGAATACTGCCAGCAGCAGCAAAAGAAACTCAATTATAAGAAATTTCATTCTGTTCTTTTTCATCCGCCCGGTCTCCTCTGTATGTATTTTTGTAATTCCAATGCTTCTGCGTTTTCCGGTGTATATGGGATTGCCGGAATACGGATCGTAACCCTTGTTCCTTCGTCCGGTTCGCTTTCTATGGAAAGTCCGTATTCTTCGCCAAACATCAGCCGGATTCTGGAATGCACATTGATTACGCCCACACCGGAACCATGCTTCGGAACCTTGCTGTTATCCGTCAGAATATTTTCCAGGACTTCTTCCCGCATGCCCATCCCATTGTCTTCGATGGTGATCAGAATGTCCTCGTCTTTCTTTTTTCCGCTGACGATGATCATGCCGCCATCATCCTCATCCATATTGCCAACGCCATAATAGATGGCATTTTCCAGGATGGGCTGGATCACCAGCTTTACGATGCAGCAGTTTTCGATCTCTTCCTCGATTCGGAATTCTGTTTTAAACCGCTCTTTGTACCGGGCCAGCTGGATATTCATATAGCTTCTGCTGTGCTGCAGCTCATCCTTAATGGGAATGATGGTCTTACCGCGGGATAGACTGACACGAAGTAATTTTGCCAGTTCAGAAATCATACGAACCGCTGCTTCATTTTCCTGGGCTTCCACCATCCACGTGATGGATTCCAGTGTATTATACAGAAAATGGGGGTTGATCTGGCTTTGCAGGGCATCCAGTTCACTTTTTCTTCGTTCATTTTGCTGCCGGATGATCTCGTCCATCAGTTTTTCGATCTGTTCATAGGACTTCTGCACAGAATGTCCCAGATGGCGGATCTCCGAGGAGCCGCCGATATAGATATCCGGTTTTCCTCCTGCCTCGTGGGCCTTGACGGAAGCATCCAGCTCCCGGATCGGTTTGGATATCTTCCGGGAAACCAGCTGGTTTCCCTCCAAAAGCATGACCATAAGAACCAGAACAGTAGCAAATACATAGTAACGGAAGTTCTTGTAGTTTGCCGCCTGCACACTCTCCGGCACAACACCGATCATTTTCCAGCCTGTATAGGCTACGCTGCCGACGATCACGGTCTCGTTCTGACCGCCGGAACAGATCTCGTAGGTTCCGTCCTCGTATTTTGCCGCTTCCGGACTGTTTTCTTCAAATAATCCGCGGTTTAATTCCGTTCCCCGGGGATGGTAGATCATTTCTCCGTCCTGACTGGTCAGATAATAGTAGATTCCGCCAGAACAGTCATTGATCTGCTTCATCACGTCCCTGATCACAGAATATTTCATATCCAGTAAAAGAATACCGGTTTCCGGTGTCTCTCCCTTGTTGACATCTACATACCTGCTCAGGGAAACGACCCATTGGTACCGATAAGAGCCGTCCTCAAACAGCTCCTGGATATGCGGTGTGGAAAAGTGTATATTTTCAATGGCATCTTCCGCATTTTTATACCATTCCTGCGTCTGCACCTTCACATTTTTCTTTTCTGCCGCCACCGGCTCCGATGCAATCAGATTTCCTTTGGGGTCATACAAAGCCAGGCTCTGAATCTTATCGGAGTTGGTCTCATAGAGCAGACTGAACTGCTCCGAGAATTCCCGGCTGGATATATCAAACTGCTGGACCACGTTGTAGTTTGCCCCGTTTATAATCTGCCGAATATCCAGCAGGTCTGCATTTAACCGATCCACGGTAGCCTCTACAGTAGCTTCCGTGTTGTCCACTGCTGTTTTTTCCAATGCCAGCTTGAATCGATGGTAAAGCAGCAATCCCATTACAATGATCGTAACCAGTGAAATCGCCATAAGGACAGACAGGATAATCGACTGTATGTTAAATACGATGTTCTTCCGGGAATCCGGCTTTCTTTTTCTATCTTTCATGTATTTTCCCTTTCACCTGTTCCCTATTTTCCGGAAGCTCTGTATTTGGAAGGGGAAACACCGAATTTCTTTTTGAATACATAGCTGAAGTAGTTCGCATCCTGATATCCCACTTTTTCTGCGATCTTATAGCTTTTTTCATCGGTGTTCAGCACCATTTCTTCTGCCCTGTCCATTCGGTAATCGGTAAGATAGGAGACGAAGGACTGACCGGTTTCCTTTTTAAAGATGGACGAAAAGTAAGAATTGGACACACCAAGATCTGCGCACACATCATCCAGCGAGAGCGCCGGTTCCATATATCTGTCTTTTACGATGTTCTGTGCATCGGTGATGATCCGTCTGGAGGTACTATTTCTGGTACTTCTCAGTTTTTCGCTGATCGCCATAGACATATTGATAATCCAGTTTGTCATAGAGCTTTCATCCAGCTGAGTCACTCTTTCGTAAAGATTCTGTACATTTCCGGAAATTTCATTGAAATCCATGGAATTATTGGCACAAAATTTGAAAAAGCCGCTGACAATCTCCATGGTGGCCAGATTGTACTGGCTGATGGTGGCTGCATTCTTATGGAGCTTTTCTGTCTCTTTGATGGCTTCTTTCCGGATCTTTTCCTGATCCCCTACATGGATGGCACGAAACAGCTCCTGCATCTTTGTTTCTTCTAAGGGAACCGCCTTTTTTGACTCTTTGGGAACGATCTCTGCGATATTGATGGCTCTTGTATTTCCATAGATCACACGGTAGGAAACCGCATTGCGCGCCCCCTGATAGGAAGCCGGCAGCTCTGCGATCTCATCACAGACCGGACCGATTCCTGCCGTCACCTTCGCACCGCAGACACGTTTCGCCAGCTTGCAAAACCGATCCATTGCATTGGTATATGCCGTGATTTCTTCCGTTTCTTTTAACTGTGTGATCACAAGGATGTCTCCGAGATAAAAGAATGTGTTCGATCTCCACTTGTCCACAAACTGTTCCTCAGCAAGCTGTTTGACGGACATTCCAAGCAAAAACGGATCGAGTTCAAGCTGTGGATCCGGCGTGCTGATATGTAATATAGTTGCCACATAATATGGTCCGCTCCACGGTATCTGGTATTGTTTCAAATATTTTTCAATCTCAGATGCCGGAATTCTTCCCTCAATCAATGATGTATAAAAGTTTTCCTGCAATACCGGAAGACTCTCCATATAATAAGCGCGCAGTTTTTCGATATTACGTTTTTCATCAAGCTCTCTGTCAAGGTTTGTCCTGATACGCTCAAACACTTCCCGCAGTTCATTGGAATTGATCGGCTTTAAAATGTACTCCTCCGCCTCGATCTTAATTGCCTCTTTTGCATATTCAAATTCATCAAATCCAGAAAAAATAATAATTTTTATTTTCTGATATAGTTCTTTTAATTTCTTGCTTAAGGTCAGTCCGTCCATGTATGGCATTTTGATGTCTGTCATCACAACATCCGGCTGGATTTCCTCTGCCATCTCTAATGCTTCGACGCCATTTCTGGCATACCCGGCAATACGAAACCCCATCGCTTCCCAGTCAAGCTTTTTCATAATGACAGAATATACTTCTTCCTCATCATCCACCAATAATACCGAATATAAATTCATCGTGTTCTATTCTCCATTCCAACATGAAAAAATCATATTTTCACATTTTCTTCCGCTAGTCTCCATATTTTGCATTCATATTATGCCATAAAATTCCAAGGATCACCGTACAGATAATGATCTCTGCCACTGCCACATAGGTGTTCCAGAATAATAAAAGCATCATGACAAGTGTTGCCACTGCAAAAAAGAACATCAGCTTTCCGGCGCATTTTGCATAGTTTTCTTCGTCTTTTACCGGTGGTTTATTCTTTCCTCGGATGGCGGAGATATCTTTCATAAACCATAACCGCATTCCATAATAGATCAAAATCACAAATAAAAGTAATGGTATCCCTGCTGTCTCTAAAATCTGATCTGTTGTCATATAATCCTTGTTTTCCTCCATTGTTTTACTAAGCAAAAATAACGGCTGGTCTGTAACACCCAGCCGTTATTTTACAGTCCGATATAAGAATTATACCGTATGTTTTATTTTCTTGCTATATATTTTCTGATATCCAGAGAAATTGCTACGAAGATTACAACACCGATTGCGATGTACTGTGCGTTTGCATTCATTCCTAAGTACTGGAGAGCAACCTTCAATAACTCGAATACTGCAACACCGATGATAGCGGATGAAACTTTACCACGACCACCTGTTACGGATACACCACCGATCGTACATGCTGCGATTGCTTCCATTTCGTAACCATACCCGGTCTGAACAGATGCACCACCTGCTTTTGCGCCGAGCATGAATCCTGCAAGACCATACATAGCTGCTGCTTTCATGTAGATTAAGATCAATGTCTTTTTCACCGGAACACCTGCAACCTCTGCTGCCTGTGGGTTACCACCGATTGCGTACATATATTTTCCATGACGTGTCATGTTGAAAATGAACCATGTGATCGCTGCCACAATAATTGCAATCCAGATCAGGTAGTTGATTCCGAGAAATTTTTTGTTTGCAACATTGGTATATGCCTCAACATATCCACCAAGAGGTGTTGCGTTTGTAACGATAAGTCCAATACCATAAACGATTTCCATCATTGCTAAGGTTGCAATGAAAGGCGGTACATTTAAGTATGCAATAAAGATACCGGTTACTGTACCAAATGCTGCACAGATGAGCATTGCGATGATCGCTACTAAAACTACGTTCAATGGTTTCATATCCGGGAAGAATTTACCGGAATAATCCAGACGCTGTAACAACATACCGGAAATACATGCACCGAAACCAATCATACGTCCTGCGGAAAGGTCACATCCTGCGGTGATAACACATCCTGCAATACCAAGTGCAATGACAAGTCGTGAACTCATATTCATAAGAATATTCATTAAGTTGTTGCCTGTGAAGAAGTTATTGGATGTCAAACCAGTATAGATTACCAGAATGAACATTACAATAATAACCCCGTTGTTAATCAAAAAATCTTTTACTTTCTGCTGTTTTGTCTTTCCCATTTTCGTCTCCTCCTATCGCATCAGAATCTTGTTGCGTATTCCATAATTTTTGCCTGTGTCATATCTTCCGGTTCCTTCACTTCACCGGTCAGTTTTCCGTTACACATAACACAAATTCTGTCTGACATTCCAAGAAGCTCTGACATCTCGGAAGAAATCATAATGATCGCTTTGCCCTGTTTTGCCAGGTCGCACATGATCTCATAAATCTCATGTTTTGCACCTACGTCGATACCACGGGTAGGTTCATCCATGATCAGAACATCCGGGTCATTGGCTAACCATCTTGCAACGATTACTTTCTGCTGGTTACCTCCGGACAGATTGGAAATATGTTCTTTCATGCTCGGAGTCTTGATACTTAATTTTTTAATGCTGCTTGTTACGATCTCATTGATCTTTTTGTGATTTAAAACAAATCCTGCATTCAGATATTTATTGTAGATAGATACACCTACATTATCTTTGATAGACAGGCATCCGAAAATACCGTTTCCTCTTCGATCCTCAGTGATCAGTCCGATTCCGGCATTCATCGCATCGATTGGATGTTTGATCTTTACTTTTTTGCCATGCATATAGATCTCACCGGATGCAATACCACGGATACCGAAGATTCCTTCCATCAATTCTGTTCTCTGTGCACCTACCAGTCCACCAAATCCAAGGATTTCTCCTTTGTGGAGCTGAAAACTTACATTCTGGAATGATTTTGCATGGATGGAGCAAAGATTTTTTACTTCCATAACCACTTCATCACCCGGTTTGTTTTCTCTCGGTGGATATACATTTGTCAGCTCACGGCCAACCATCTTTGTGATGATCTGATCTGTGGTCATCTCTGCTGCCGGCCAGGTTCCAACATATGTACCATCCCGCATGACTGTGATATCATCAGCGATTCGTTTGATCTCATCCATCTTATGTGAAATGTAGACCATTGCCACACCTTTGTCTCTTAAATCATTCATGATGCGGAACAATGCTTCTACTTCATTATCAGAAAGAGATGATGTCGGCTCATCAAAGATGATAACCTTTGCCTGTTGGGAAACTGCCTTTGCAATCTCAACGGACTGCATCTGACCTATGGATAAAGATCCAAGCTGTGCTTTCGGATCAAAGTCCATTTTTACTTCTTTTAACCATTTTGCAGTATCCTCATACATTTTCTTATGATCGATCACTTTTAATGGTCCACACTTTGTCGGGAATCTTCCCAGGTACATATTTTCTGCAACGCTTCTTGCCGGTACCGGCTGCAGTTCCTGATGTACCATGGCAATTCCTTTTTTCATTGCCTCATCCGGGTTATTAATCTCGACTTTTTCTCCGTCCAGAATAATCTCGCCGGCATCCATTTTATAAATACCAAACAGACATTTCATCAGGGTTGATTTTCCTGCACCATTTTCCCCCATCAGTGCATGGACGGTTCCCGGACGGAGTGATAACTGTACATTGTCAAGTGCTTTGACACCGGGGAAAGATTTGCATACACCCCTAAGCTCCAGTTTATACTCAGCCATGTTTCTCCTCCTTTATATCATTTGGCTTACTTCTCTGCCAATTATGTTCCTATTTCATATCTGTGCTATTTAGCACACTTCATTTTTCATAGAATATATATCTGCCTGTTTTTATTTCATACATTCATTTCTGCATTTCTGCAGTCTGATCATAATTCTTATGAATAGTGGCAGCGGGTGCCATATGCACCCGCACCACTTTTATACCCTGTTCTTTTTACAGATTATTTAACCATGTCAAGAACATCCTGTGCATTGTCTTTTGTTACTTTTACATAATCACATCCGATGTAGTGATCATTGCCAGCGCCTGTGATGTAGTTGATAGCTGCATCTGCTGCACTGTGGGACTGTGAGAAGTGATCGTTAAATACAGTACCTGTCATTGTTCCTGCAAGAACATCTTCAAGAGCTTCTGATAAAGCATCAACACCTACCAGATAAATATCAGTACCTACGGTACGTCCTGCACTCTGGATTGCCTGTAAAGCACCAAGTGCCATTGCATCGTTGTTACAGAATACAACTTCTACATCGTTGCCATACTGTCCAAGAGCATTCGCTACGATCTGCTGTGCCTGATCCTGCTGCCAGTTACCAACCTGATCGGAGAGGCATTCAACCTCAAGGCCTGCAT
>ERZ894226.1287-NODE-1287-length-10402-cov-4.648497_pt1 | contig 10402 bp, 9 predicted proteins | sample MGYA00380294_ERZ894226 | MGnify/ENA primary metagenome ERZ894226 (study PRJEB32331, sample SAMN06328434) | human gut metagenome | biome: human gut microbiome; feature: stool | host: Homo sapiens | collected 2014-10-29 ... | reverse complement strand
TCCGAATACGGTGCGCTATCGTTTGAAGCGTGCCGCGGAAACGACCGGTTGGGATGCGACCGATCCGCGCGACGCATACGTGTTGACGACCGCGCTTGCAATCGGCCGTATGCGCGATCGTTGAAAATCACTTCTCTGTTTTAATATCTATCTGATATCTGGTTTCATTGAGATTCTTTGATAGTCAGACGATTGCAGGATCATTATTTATTAAATGAGATAGATAATCGCAAGATATATATGAAAAGACCCGCATCTCGCGTTGGGGCAGGATGCGGGTCTTTTGCAAGCTATATAGAAGCTATCTGCAAGCTATATTGCTCAGGCGATGACCGTCGGATCAACCGGGACGCCCGGGTTCATCGTGGAGGTGATGGTCGCCTTGGTGACGTAGCGGCCCTTCACGGTGGACGGCTTCAGACGCTTGACTTCGTCGGCCACAGCCTTGAAGTTCTCGTCCAGAGCCTGCTCGGTGAAGGACATCTTGCCGATGAGGAAGCTCAGGTTGCCGTTCTTGTCGACACGGAAGTCAACCTTGCCGCCCTTGATGTCCTTGATGGCCTTGGTGACGTCCATGGTCACGGTGCCGGTCTTCGGGTTCGGCATGAGGCCACGCGGACCGAGCACGCGGCCGAGACGGCCGACCTTGCCCATCATGTCCGGGGTGGCGACGACGGAATCGAAGTCAAGGAAACCGTCAGCGACCTTCTGCACGAGGTCGTCGTCACCGACGATGTCGGCGCCAGCCTCGAGAGCTTCGGTGGCCTTCGGGCCACGGGCGAAGACGAGGACCTTGGCGGTCTTACCGGTGCCGTTCGGCAGGTTCACGGAACCGCGGACCAGCTGGTCGGCCTTGCGCGGATCCACGTTCAGGCGCAGCACGGCCTCAACGGTCTGGTCGAACTTGTACTCCGGCATGCTCTTGAGGAGAGCGATGGCTTCGTTGGCGGTGTAAAGGTTGTTGCGATCGATCTTCTCAGCCGCTTCGCGATACTTCTTGGAACGCTGTACCATTAGTCCTTCTCCTCTCAGTCGGTAACCGTGATACCCATCGAACGGGCGGTGCCCGCGATGATCTTCATGCCGGCTTCGACGTCGCGTGCGGACAGATCAGCCATCTTGATTTCAGCGATCTCACGGACCTGAGCCTTGGTGACGGAGCCGACCTTGTGGGTCAGCGGGTTCTCGGTACCCTTCTGGATGCCAGCGGCCTTCTTCAGCAGAGCTGCTGCCGGCGGGGTCTTCAGGATGAAGGTGAAGGAACGATCTTCGTAAACGGTGATCTCAACAGGGATGACCTGGCCCATCTTGTCCTGCGTGGCAGCGTTGTACTGCTTGCAGAAGTCCATGATGTTCACGCCATGGGAACCCAGAGCCGGACCCAGCGGCGGAGCCGGGTTGGCCTTGCCGGCCTGAATCTGGAGCTTGAGAAGCGCCGAGACTTTCTTCTTAGGAGCCATTGTATGGTTCTTCTTTCTGTGAAGCGGTGGTTAACGGCACCGGAGTAGGTCTCCCGCGTCCGGTTCCTTCCGCAACGTATATTGCTGTGCTGTGCTAGCAGGTGCCGCCGCCTTGTTCAGGCACACGAGACCCTCCAGACACAACTTTTCTATTATGCGATTCCGCCACGACATTGCGCGTATGACAATACATACAAAGAAACCCCGCCGAAGCGGGGTTCAAAAGAATCACGATTTCAGGTTCCTGAATGGGTGTGACGCGTGCGGTAGCAAGGCGCCCAAGCGCAGGCGTACCAAGGTGCGTCAAGCTTGGAGCAACGCAGCTAACGCTCCGTCATGCACGTTCAGGCTAATTTTTCAACCTGGTTGAAGCCTAGCTCCACCGGCGTGTCACGGCCGAAGATGGACACGAGCACGGTGAGCTTCTGCGTGGACGGATCCACTTCGGAGACAACCGCGGCCATGGTGGTGAACGGTCCATCGGTGACGGTGACCTGATCGCCAGGAGCGTAGGAGACCTCAAGCTTGCGCTTCTTGGCTGCGGCCGGCTTGTCTCCGGCGGCCTTGAGAGCTTCGGAAGCGATCATCGGAGCCATCATGGAGACGACTTCCTTGCGGGTCAGCGGTGCCGGATCCTTGGTCGGGCCGACAAAGCCGGTGACGCCTTCGGTCTCGCGGACGATACGACGGGCGTTCTCATCCGGCAGCATGCGGATCAGCACATAGCCGGGGACACGCACGCGGGTGATGACCTTCTTGCCCTTTTCGGTGTGCTTTTCGACTTCCTCCATCGGCACTTCGACCTGGAAGATCTTGTCTTCCATACCGAAGCTGGCCACGCGGGATTCGACGTTAGTCTTCACGCGCTTCTCATAGCCGGAATAGGTGTGCAGCACATACCACTTGCCTTCAAGCGTGCGCAGGCTCTTGGAGAATTCCTCGACGGCCTTGGCACCGGCATCCTGCTCAGTGTCTTCATCCTCAGTGGTTTCCGCGGTCTGCTCTTCCGGAGCGTCCTGCTCGGACTGGGCCTGCTCATCGGTCGCCTGATCGGCGGCGACGGCCTGGACGGCCTCGCCTTCGGCCGGCAGCGCCTCAACAGCGGCAGCAGCCTCGGTATCAGCCTTGGAAGCCTCGTCGAGGTTGTCGGAAAACACTTCGTCAGTCATGCACTTTCACCTTCAAGTTGTTTATCAGCCGAATATCCACAGGGTCAGCTTGCCCAGACCGTAGTCCATGCCGGTGACCAGTGCCATCAGCAGCAGCACGAAGATAAACACGGCGAGGGACCAGAAGAACAGTTCCTTGCTGGTCGGAGTGACGACCTTGCGGAGTTCGTCGATAATCTGTTTGATGAACAAGCCAATGCGCATGAAGATGTTCGGCTTAATGGCCTTCTCGCTGTTCTTCGCCTTCGCCATAATAATCCTCCGCTGGGCTTGTTGTAAGAAGCTTGGCAGGGAAGGCGGGACTCGAACCCACAACCTACGGTTTTGGAGACCGTTGCGCTACCAATTGCGCCACTTCCCTAGGTGAACTCTGCCGTCTCCACTTGCCGGCGAGGATTCTATGCAAAACCACGCAAGAAGCAGACGGCAAAACCGCCAAGTCGAAATAATAGCGGGTTTTCGCGACTTCGTCCAACCCGATTCACGACGAATCGCAAGAAACCGCTATTTTCCAACGAAAAAAAAGATTCGCGCCCGGCATGTCACCGAAGCGCGAATCGCTAAAAATATCGTCTATCAACTGAACTTTCCGTCAGTTGAGCGCGGGGCCGGTCGGCTCAGTCCTCGACCCAACGCTTCATGCGACGCATGCCTTCGACCAGATCGTCGTCGGCAAGCGCGTAGGAGAAGCGCAGATAGCCGGGAGCGCCGAACGCCTCGCCCGGGACAGCGGCGACATGGCCTTCGTCAAGCAACGCGGCGGCCAGTTCGGACGTGTTGGCGAACGTGGTCTTGTTGGTGCCGATCGGTTTGTTCAGCAGCGCGGTCACGTCGGCGAACGCGTAGAACGCGCCGGTCGGAGTCGGGCAGTTCACGCCTTCGATGTCGTTCAACGCGGCGACGATGGTCTGGCGGCGCTTGTCGAATGCGGCGCGCATCTCGTAGACGGCGTCCAGGGAGCCGGAGACGGCTTCGATGGCGGCACGCTGGGAGATGTTGTTCACGTTGGAGGTCATGTGACCCTGCAGTTTGGATGCGGCCTTGGCCACGTCCACGGGGGCGATCATCCAGCCGACGCGCCAGCCCGGCATGGCGTAGGTCTTGGCCACGCCGTTGAGCACGAGCAGCTGGGAGCGCACTTCGGGCACCGCGGCGCCGATGTACGTGGTTTTGGCGCCGTCATAGTTCAAGTGTTCGTAGATTTCGTCGGAAATGACCCACACGTGGTGTTCGATGGCCCACTGCGCGATGGCCTTGACGGTTTCCGGCTTCCACACCGCGCCCGTCGGGTTGTTCGGCGTGTTCACGATGATGGCCTTCGTGTGTTCGGTGCGGGCCGCTTCGATGGCTTCGATGCTGGGCTCGAAGTTGCGGTCGGCACCGGCGAACACGGTCACGGGCACGCCGCCGGCGAGCTTCACGGCTTCAGGATAGCTGGTCCAGTACGGGGTGGGGATGATGACCTCGTCGCCCTCGTTGAGCAGAATCTGGAACGATTCGTAGACGGCCTGCTTGCCGCCGTTGGTCACGATGACCTGGCTTGGATCGACTTCGTAACCCGAATCGCGCAACGTCTTGTCCGCGATGGCCTGGCGCAGTTCCGGTAGGCCGGCGGTCGGCGTGTAACGGTAGTTTTTCGGGTCCTGCACGGCCGCGGCCGCGGCCGCGACGATTGGTGCGGGGGTTGGGAAGTTCGGTTCTCCCGCGCCGAACCCGATGACGTCGATTCCGGCGGCCTTCATTGCCTTCGCCTTGGAATCGACGGCCAGAGTAGCGCTCGGAGCCACGTGATTGATACGGTCGGATAGAGTCTGCCAGTCAGCCATAGTCATGCCTGTAATGCTAGACCTGCCACACGAAAAACGACAACCCCACGACACACGTCTATTTCGCCGCGAACGCTTCGCTTGAAGCGAAATCGATGGCCTAACCACACCTTTTGCACTGGCTCAGACCAGTACGAGATTGTCGCGGTGCACCAGCGGATGCGCGTATTCCTCGCCGAGGAAACGCTTGAGCTGGGCCGTATTGCGTCCTAGCATCTGCGGGATCTCCTCGGAGTCGAAGCCGACCAGGCCCTTGGCCAAATGGTTGCCCTGCTCGTCGTCAACCCAGACGGCGTCGCCGGCGGCGAAATCGCCCTTCACTTCCACCACGCCGGCCGCAAGCAGGCTGGCCGCTCCCCCGCGCACCGCCTTGGCCGCGCCGGAATCGGCCACCAGCGCGCCCTGCGGGTGGGAGGCGAAGCCGATCCACAGCCTACGTGACGAACCGCGGTCGTTGATCGGCGCGAACGCGGTGCCGACCGGATCGCCCATCATCGCGGGACCTGCGTTCGACGCGCATGTCAACACCGCGGGAATGCCGGACACCGCGGCGACGCGCGCGGCCTCCATTTGGGTGACCATGCCGCCGGTGCCGACGTTCGAGCCGGTTCCGACGACCTGAACCTTCGCCAGCGCGTCCTCGACGTTCGGCACATAGGAGATGCGCTTCGAGCCGGGCTCGCTTGGCGGCGCGGTGTACAGCGCGTCCACGTCGGTGAGCAGCACAAGCGCGTCGGCGACGACGATGTTGGCGATGAGCGCGGACAGACGGTCGTTGTCGCCGAACCGGATCTCGTTGGACGCGAGGGAATCGTTTTCGTTGATGATCGGCACCGCGCCCAAGTCGAGCAGGCGGTCGAGCGTACGGCGCACGTTGCGGTACTGCTGTGGGGCGATCGTGTCGGAAACGGTGATGAGGATCTGTCCGACACGCAGCCCGTACCGTGCGAAAGCGGCCTCGTACTGTGCCATCAGCAGGCCTTGGCCGACGGCGGCGCACGCCTGCTGGTCGGCTACGTCGGTCGGACGCTTGTCGAAACCGAGCGTGCCGAAACCGGCCGCGATCGCGCCGGAGGAGACCAGCACCACGCGGCCGCCCATCAATCGCACGCGGGCGATGGCCGCCACAAGCGCGTTCAACCGTTGCGGATCCAAGTGGCCGCTCGGCTCGGTCAGCGAGCTGGAGCCCACCTTCACCACGATGGTCTGCGCTTCGGCGATGGCCCTGCGCACTTGCGCTTGCGATGGCGTGTTCATAGTTCCTCCCGGTACCGTTACCGGCTATTGAAAAAGCCCGCCGACATGCCATCGGCACATCAGCGGGCTTCGTTGGATGGTTCTATTGTTCCACATCCTCGTCGTCGGCGGTCTCGCCACGTCCAAAAAGACTGGTTTCGTCGTGACGGTCGTCGTCCACGGAAGGATCGGCCCAGTGTCCTGCCTTGCGTTCGGCCATCATGGCTTCGCGCACGGCCTGACGGGCGTCCATCATCTCGTGGTACTGGCGACGGCGTTCCGTGTTGGAACGACGCTGCGCACGACCATCCGATTCCTGCAGTCGCAGGTCAACGCCGCGTGCGCCCAACTGGGTGCCGTCGAGCATTTCCGCGCCGGCCGCGATGGTCGGATCCCAATCGAATTCCACGGCACGGTCGCCACGGCCGATGCGCACTTCGTCGCCCGGCTTGGCGCCCTTGTGCCGCAGCTCGTCTTCGACGCCCAGCTTGGCCAGACGGTCGGCAAGGTAGCCGACGGCCTCGTCATTATCGAAGTTGGTCTGCATGACCCAACGTTCCGGCTTGGTGCCGAGCACCTCGTACCAGACTTCGCCGTTGCCGTTCTCCTTGCGTTCCACGGTGAAGTCGAGCGCGTTGCCGCCTTCGTCGTTACGGCGACGGCGATTGCGCGGCTCCTCGAGCGGCTTGATGACCACGCGGGCCTCTTCCTCGGCCTGCTCGCGTTTGGCGACTTCCGCGCGCATGTTGGTCACGAGGTCGGCCAGCGCCCAGTTGAGTTCCTTCAGGCCCTCGTGGGAGGCGGTGGAGATGATGTGGACCTTGAGGCCGAGCTTTTCGAATTCGGGCTTGACGAATTCGGCGAGTTCCTTGGCTTCCGGCACATCCACCTTGTTGAGGATGATGATGCGCGGACGTTCGGGGATCGGAATCGCGCCGAGCGGCAGTTCGAGCTTGCCGGCGTATTCGGCGAGCTCGTGTTCGAGCGCCTGGTAGTCGCTCATCGGGTCACGGCCGGGTTCGAGGGTGGCGCAATCGATGACGTGGGCGATGATTTCAGTACGTTCGATATGGCGCAGGAATTCGAGGCCGAGGCCCTTGCCCTGGGATGCGCCCGGAATCAGGCCCGGCACGTCGGCGATGGTGTAGCGCATGTCGCCGGCCACCACTACGCCGAGATTCGGCACAAGCGTGGTGAACGGATAGTCGGCGATCTTCGGTTTGGCGGAGCTCATCGCCGCGATCAGGCTCGACTTGCCTGCGGACGGAAAGCCCACCAGCGCCACGTCGGCGATGGACTTGAGCTCGAGGATGACGTCACATTCCTCGCCCGGCTCGCCCAGCAGTGCGAAGCCCGGCGCACGACGGGTGCGATTGGCCAGCGCCGCATTGCCGAGACCACCGTTGCCGCCCGCGGCCACGACGAACTTGTCTCCTGCATGACGCAGGTCGGCGAGCTGCTCGCCTGGATGCTTCGGCTTGCCCTGCGGTCCCTTGGCTTCGAACACGACCGTGCCCACCGGGACGGGCAGGATCAGGTCGGCGCCCTTCGAACCGTCCTTCGTGTCGCCCAGGCCCATGGTGCCGCTTTCCGCCTCGCGATGGGGCATGAAACGGTAGTCGAGCAGGCTGTTGGCGTTCGAATCGGCCATGAAGATCACGGAACCGCCGTCGCCGCCATTGCCGCCGTTCGGGCCGGCCAACGGCTTGTATTTCTCCCTACGGATGCCGGCGGAGCCATTGCCGCCGTCGCCGCCCTTGACATGGACGGTCACTCGATCCACAAAATCACTCATGTATCTACCTTACATAACAGAAAGACCGCGTCCATATGGGCGCGGTCTTTCATCAAAAGCGTTATTTGCGCGTGTCTCAGGCGGCGATCACGTCGACGACCTTGCGGTCACGACGCACGCCGAACTTCACGCTGCCGTCCTTGAGGGCGAACAGGGTGTGGTCCTTGCCCATGCCGACGTTCTCGCCCGGGTGGAACTTGGTGCCACGCTGGCGAACGATGATGTTGCCGGCCACGACGGCTTCGCCGCCGAACTTCTTCACACCGAGGTATTGCGCGTTTGAATCGCGACCGTTGCGCGAGCTGGACGCGCCCTTCTTATGTGCCATGTCTGTTCCTTTCGGTCCTTGACTCTAACCCTACGCGAATCAGGCGATAGCCGTGATCTTGACGAGAGTCAGCTGCTGGCGATGGCCCTTGCGACGAGCAACGCCGGTCTTGTTCTTGTACTTCATGATGCTGATCTTCGGACCCTTGGCCTCATCGTTGACAACCTCAGCCTTGACGGTGAGCTTGGCGAGATCCTTGGCACCGAGGATGACCTTGGAGCCGTCCACCACGAGGGCAGCCGGGAACTCCACGGTGTCGCCCTTCTTGGCGTTGAGACGGTTGACGAGGATGACGTCACCGACCTCGACCTTTTCCTGATGGCCGCCGGCCTTCACAATAGCGTACATATCCGTTCCTTTATTAACTTGGAAAGCTTACTGCCCGGCACGTTCGAGCCTCGCGGCCAGACACCAGCAATCTAATTTACACATACCCGCGTACAACCGCAAGTCTGCTCCCGGCGTGTCAAGTTGACATACCGGGATTTTCCTTTATTCTTCTTCTTCCTCGCCCAAGTCCGCATTGTTGGCGGCCACGGCTGCCGCCGCGATCTGCGCGAGTTTGGCTTTCACGTCCGGCGAGGAGCCCTTCGGCACCTGCACGTCCGTGCCATGGCCATGCTTGTTGGTCTTGACGAACGGATCGCCGCCCTTCAGGGCGTACGGATCGTCGTAATCCGCCGAAACGGTCGGTTCGTCATGGAGGATGAAGCCGCGGCCCTTGCAGGTCGGGCATTCCTCGGAGAACGCCTCCACCAGACCCTGGCCGATGCGCTTGCGCGTCATCTGCACCAGTCCCAGCGAGGTGACTTCGGCCACCTGATGCTTGGTGCGGTCGCGCGCCAGGCACTCCACCAGTCGGCGGAGCACCAAATCCCTGTTGGCCGGCATGACCATGTCGACGAAGTCGATCATCACCATGCCGCCGATGTCGCGCAGACGAAGCTGTCGCGCGATCTCTTCGGCCGCTTCGAGGTTGCAACGGGTCACCGTTTCCTCGAGGCTCTTGCCGCGGCCGATGAAACGGCCCGTGTTCACGTCGATGGTGGTCATGGCCTCGGTGCGGTCGATGACGATCGAACCGCCGGACGGCAGGTAGACCTGACGTTCCATGCCCTTACGCAACTGGGAGTCGATCTGCCACTTGTCGAACACGTCCTTGCCGTCATGTTCGGCCGGATCCCACTTCTCGAGCTTGTCTTTCAGGTCGGGGGCCATCGTGTCGAGGTATTCCTCGATACGCTCGTACACGCGGTCGCCTTCCACGATCATCTTGGAGAAGTCGTCGTTGAAGATGTCGCGCACCACGCGGATGGCCACGTCCGGCTCGCCTTGCAGCAGCTTCGGACGCTTGCCGTGCAGGAACTCGTCGCGCTTGGCGGTGATGCGTTCCCACTGGCGCACCAGGTTCTCGAGATCCTTGGTGATGGCCTCTTCGGAAGCGCCTTCGGCCGCGGTTCGGATGATCACGCCCATATCCTTCGGCGCGATCTTCGACACGATGTTCTTCAGGCGGGCGCGCTCACGCTCGCTCAGCTTGCGGCTCACGCCGGTCATGCCGCCGGACGGCACCAGCACGAGGAAACGGCCGGCCAAGGTGACCTGCGAGGTAAGCCTTGCGCCCTTGTGGCCGGTCGGATCCTTGGTTACCTGCACCAGCACCGGATCGCCCGACTTGAACGCCAGTTCGATACGACGCGGCTGGCCTTCCAGACGTGCGGAATCCCAGTTCACCTCGCCGGCGTACAGCACGCCGTTGCGGGCCTGTCCGATGTCCACGAACGCGGCCTCCATGCTCGGCAGCACGTTCTGCACGCGGCCAAGATAGATGTTGCCGACGGTGGCCACTTCCTGGATGTCGGACACGTAATGCTCGACGAGCACATTGTCTTCGATCACGGAGATCTGGGTGTGGCGCTCACGTTCGCGCACCACCATCAGACGCTCGACGTGTTCGCGACGGGCCAGGAAGTCCTGCTCCATGAGCTGGTTCTGACGGCTGCGTTCACGACGGTTGTCGCGGCGGCGCTGCTTCTTGGCTTCCAGACGGGTGGATCCTTCGACGTCGGTGATTTCGTCGATGTACTGCTGCTTGCGGGAGCGACGGGACATCGTCTCGTCCGATTCCTCGGCCTTCGACCCTCCACGGCGGCGGCGACGGCGACGGGTCACCGTGCCCTCTTCCTCATCGTCATCCTCATGACGGCGACGGGATTCGCGTTCGGAGGTCTGCTGCTCGTCGGCTTCCTCATGGTTGCCGCGTCCGCGACGGCGGCGACGGGTGCGCGTCGGCTGCTCGTCATCATCATCGTTTCCATTGCGGGACTCGTCATCGATCGGCGCATACGTGATGCCATCGAGGACCAGGTCCTCCTCGATCTGCTCCACTTCGGCAGCGGCACGACGTTCCTGCGCGTTCAGACGACGGGAACGACGGGAACGACGGGAATCGCCATGATCATCGTCTTCGGCGTCGTTGTTGCGGTCATTGCCATCATCACGGCCGCGACCGTCATTCGAAGCGTCCGTGCGGTCCGTGTCGGCCGTGTCGTGGCTGCGACGGCGGCGGCGACGAGTCGGACGGTCAT
>ERZ894226.1281-NODE-1281-length-10424-cov-8.677404_pt1 | contig 10424 bp, 8 predicted proteins | sample MGYA00380294_ERZ894226 | MGnify/ENA primary metagenome ERZ894226 (study PRJEB32331, sample SAMN06328434) | human gut metagenome | biome: human gut microbiome; feature: stool | host: Homo sapiens | collected 2014-10-29 ... | reverse complement strand
CCAATGCCGCAGCAGAGTCATTCAATGCTAAAATCAAAGCATTTAGAGCACAGTTCAGAGGAGTAAGAGATAGAGCTTTTTTCTTATATAGACTTGCTAAATTATATGCTTAAATATAAAATCCCTCAGATTGTTACGTTGATCCCATAAATGCCTTCTTTCAAATAATAAATTTGAGGCAAAAGTAATAAAAGGATACAAATTATAAAAAAAAACAAAAGCAAATCGAACAAACAAATCAAATAACTACTATGAAATACCCAATCTTACATTTTGGAGTATAAAATTGGGAATCATTTCTATAAATCATTAATTTTCAATATTTGTTGCAGAGAGACGGGCTTCCATACCTCTAAAACATAAAACTGAACTGTTTCTTCTGCGAAGCTTTAAAACTTTCAATCTCCAAAGAAAGCGATTTCTTCAACTGTCCTGACATAAAGTCCAGGAAAGGCAGATTGGTTTCTTCATCCTGACACTGACGAAGGGAAAGGATATATTCTTCCCTATCCTCTTTGAATATCTTGGTGGGGAAAAGGTGATAGCAAAATTGGAGGTAGTTAGCAGCCGAGCCGTTCTGCCGTTACCATCCACCCATGGATGTATGGTTACAAAATTAAGGTGGGCATTGAAGCTCAATTCATATTGTTCCCGAAATGTTCCCACGCTCTTTTGCTTCTCTTGCAAAATGGTGCAAAGCTCATCCACCTTAGCAGGAATCTTCAGATAGTTCATATAAGAATGTCCACCAATGCCAGCCGTAACCCTACACAGGCGAAACTCTCCTTTGGAAGAATCAAAAGAACCACCCATCACACTATGAATGCAGCCAGTAGTACGCATCAGCATAGCATTCAACCTTTTCAGAAAAGCAGGAGTTATCGGTACAAGACGGTCGGATTCAGCTTTAGCAAATTCGTACGCTTGCTTTAAGTCTTCATTCATCAGATGATGTACAAGCGGTTTTCCTTTCGCTGTCACTCCCTCGTCAAAGAGAAGCTGCGTGTCAAGTTCGGTCAACGTAGAGCCTTCTATGGCTGTGGAATGGGTAATAAGAGAATAAAGGTAGTACTTATCATAGTCCACCGATTCACTGATACCAAGTTTTTGAAACTTCTGGTACAACTGTTCTATCTCTTGCCAAACACCTTGTTCCATACCACTTATTTAATAGGCTTTATTTCTTCTCAAAGGTAACTTATTTACTACGTTCAACCAAAGGAAATAATGATTTACTGCTATATTTTTTGCACGTATGGGGAAAATGTGGGGAAAATTCCATAAAAAGAAAAAACTAAGTAACTGATTTCTCAATACTTAGCTTTTATCTTAGTACCCAGACCCGGGGTCGAACCGGGATGGAAGTGAATCCACTGGTGTTTGAGACCAGCGCGTCTACCGATTCCGCCATCTGGGCATGTTGATTTCTCAAATGCGGTGCAAAGATACAGCTTTTTTTGAAAACTACAATACTTTCCTTAAAAAAAGGCGAAAAAAACGAGAAAATATTCTCCAAGCATTCCGCGTTTATAAAATATACAGTACTTTAGCAGAAACTTTTAAAACATTTAATATGATAACCAATAAGGATAATTTCTGTGTAATCATGGGTGGCGGTATCGGTAGCCGTTTCTGGCCTTTCAGCCGCAAAACTCTTCCGAAACAATTTCTGGATTTTTTCGGCACAGGGCGTTCATTATTGCAACAAACATTCGATCGGTTCAAGCAAGTAATCCCTACAGAAAACATACTGGTTGTAACCAATGACCTATATGCCGACTTGGTGAAAGAACAGCTTCCCGAATTAAACTCCGAACAGATTTTATTAGAACCTACACGCAGAAACACTGCCCCGTGCATTGCATGGGCTGCTTACCATATCCGTGCATTAAACCCAAATGCCAATATCGTAGTAGCTCCTTCGGATCATCTTATCCTAAAAGAAAGCGAATTTCTTTCAGCCATAGAGAAAGGGCTGGCATTCGTTGCAAAATCTGATAAGCTTCTAACTCTTGGCATTAAGCCTAACCGCCCGGAAACAGGATATGGTTATATACAGGTAGCCGAACATATAGACAGCAGCTTCTATAAAGTAAAAACCTTTACAGAAAAGCCCGAATTGGAATTAGCCAAAGTCTTTATAGAAAGCGGAGAATTTTATTGGAATGCCGGTCTCTTCATGTGGAATGTAAACAGTATCATCAAAGCCGGTGAATTACTTTTACCGGAATTGGCCACTAAATTGGCAGCCGGAAAAGATGTGTACGGAACACCGGAAGAAAAGAAATTCATAGATGAGAACTTTCCTGCATGCCCTAACGTATCCATCGACTTCGGCATTATGGAAAAAGCAGACAATGTATATGTATCATTGGGCGACTTCGGATGGTCTGATTTAGGTACATGGGGCTCCCTGTACGATCTTTCTCAAAAAGACGAATCGGAGAATGTCACTCTGAAATGCAGGTCGTTATTATACAATAGTAAAAACAATATTGTCGTACTTCCGCAAAACAAACTTGCTGTCATCGACGGGCTGGAAGGATACCTCATTGCCGAATCCGACAATGTCCTGCTGATTTGTAAAAAAGATGAAGAGCATTCCATACGTAAGTATGTGAATGATGCTCAAATTAAATTGGGAGAGGACTATATATAAATAGTTTTTTCAACGACAAAAAAGTAAAAAAAATCGGCAGTTGCTATTTCCAACTGCCGATTTTTTTTTATAATGGGAGGAAATAAAATCTTTTAGAACGCCATGGTGATAGCTTTGGCTATCGCCTTAAATTCTTCATCTGTCAATTTCAGCTTTGGGTTGGAAAAAAGCATATCCTTTTCATTCTGCATAGGAATCAAATGAATATGTGCATGAGGAACTTCCAAACCTAAAACTGCTTCACCCACTTTCCTACAAGGAAAAGCCTTGCCAATAGCCAATGCCACTTTCTTTGCAAAAACATGCATTGCAGCCAAATCCTCATCACTTAAATCGAAGATATAGTCCACTTCCTGTTTAGGAATGACCAGCGTATGCCCTTTCGCCAATGGATTAATATCAAGAAAAGCAAAGAACTTATCATTCTCCGCCACTTTGTAGCAAGGTATTTCACCCGCAATAATTTTGCTGAATATTGTTGCCATAATTTTACTTATATAAAATGAGGCAAGCCCGCATGCAGACCTGCCCCTCCTCTAAAATGATATGTTCACTACTTCCAGATTGATGATACCCTGCGGTACTTTAATCTCAGCAACATCACCCACTTTCTTGCCAAGCAAACCTTGTGCAATCGGAGTATTTACAGAAATCTTTCCCTCTTTCAGGTTAGCTTCACTTTCAGAAACAATAGTATAAGTCATCTTCATACCGTTTTTCACATTTTTCAGTTCCACTTTATTCAATATCTGTACACTGTCGGTTTTCAATTTAGATTCATCAATAATCTTTGCATCCGCAATAACCTGTTTCAGTTTATTGATTTTCATTTCAAGAAGACCTTGAGCTTCTTTTGCAGCATCATATTCTGCATTTTCCGACAAGTCACCTTTATCGCGTGCCTCAGCAATAGCTGCCACAATCTTCGGGCGTTCTATCGTTTCCAACTGTTTCAAATCGGCCAACAACTTATTGTAGCCTTCTTCTGACATATAAGCCATAGTTTTTCCTCCTTATTATTTATAATGTTTTTTAATGGTACTATAAACAAAAAAGAATTCCAACATGGTCAGCATGCTGGAACCCTCTTCCTATTTTTTCCTTTGCAAAGATAGACTTTTAAATAATGCGTGTCAAGCAAAAAGCAGTGCTTTGTAACATATTTAAATGAAATCTTCTAATTTATAACATGTTACAGCAAAGTTTTCACCGCCGCATCCAAATCTTTAATTGTTTCGCCACGGGCACTCAACTCGCTCTTTTTATTGATTAGGAAGACAGCAGGAAGCGACTGTACATTATAAGCGGCAGCTATGCTGGAATATACCCCATTGGCGTCACGTACACATATCCACGGCAGATTATCGGCTGTTGTTTTCCAATAGTGCTCATCAGCATCCAAAGAAACCTGGTAAATCTCCAAGCCCTGACCGGCATACTTGTCGTATAAATCACGCAGCATATAATTATGTGTAGGAGAAACCGCACTCTGATAGATTGTGAAATCCAAAATAACAGCTTTCCCCTTCAAATCACTCAACTTGTGCATATTGCCTTTCATGTCGCGCAAGTTAATATCAATGATACCTGTTTCCGACACAGCCTCCGTAGGAAGTTCCACGACCTTCTGCTGCGGGGCACGGGTATTCTTCATTCCCTTTATTACTATATTATAAAGATTCTTCGAACGGTCAGCATGCGGATAATAATTGTTCAGGCTGGTTGCCACTGCAGCAAAGCACTTCACATCATCTTTATTATTCAACGGATCGAATATGAGATAATTATTTAATTTCTGAAATAAAGCAAAATAAGCAGCTGCCGTATTAGGAGCGGCAAAAATATAATTAATCTTCACTTCATCCTTATAGTCCTTCATCAGTGTAGCCAAACTATCCTCAAACACATCCGTACCGATTTTATGGGCTTGCATACTTTGAATCAACGCATTTACATTGGTTTGAAGTTGCATTTGCTTCAATGTAAGTTCTTTTATCTTCACACTGTTTGCCGAACCTTCTACTGTATAAGCCGTAGAAAAATCCGTATACGGTGCATTAAACCGAACCGTTTCCGCAGAATCTATGGAAAAGTTGATAACCTTATCATCTACACGCAAACGATAAAATTCAGGTGATACAGGGCATGCCTGCTTAAAAGCAAACGTACCGTCACTCTTCAACTTAACGGAGTCCAAAGGAACAATACCCTCTAAAGCCGAAGCTTCCAGGTAAAGCATTTTACCGTCAGCACCGGATATTTCACCTTCCACTTTAAATTCCGGTCCGGAATTACATGCGCTTAACCCCAAAACAGCCAATGCTACAAAAAGAATCTTTTTCATATTTCATGTATTTTTCTAAAAAGAACGTGCAAATATACTCCTTTTCACGGTTAGTCAAAGCATTTTCCCACTTCTTACACTTATAAAAGTGCAAAAAACAACTAAATACAAACTTTTTATCTCATTCCCACCGTATTACACGAATAAAATATGTATCTTTGCAAGCATTTTGAAAGAAAAATAGATATAAAACATTTTTTATGATTAACCCAATTGTTAAGACGATCGAGCTTCCTGATGGCAGAACCATCACGCTCGAAACGGGAAAGCTGGCAAAACAGGCAGACGGTTCTGTAATGCTTCGTATGGGTAACACCATGCTTCTTGCTACTGTTTGTGCCGCTAAGGACGCAGTTCCCGGAACAGATTTCATGCCGTTACAGGTAGAGTACAAAGAAAAATTCTCCGCATTCGGACGTTTCCCCGGAGGTTTTACAAAACGCGAAGGCCGTGCTTCTGATTATGAAATTCTTACCTGCCGCCTCGTAGACCGTGCTCTCCGCCCTTTATTCCCCGACAATTTCCACGCAGAGGTATATGTAAACATCATCCTCTTCTCAGCAGACGGCGTTGACATGCCGGACGCACTGGCAGGACTTGCAGCTTCTGCCGCCCTCGCTGTTTCAGATATTCCTTTCAACGGACCGATTTCCGAAGTACGCGTAGCACGTATCAACGGCGAATTTGTTATCAATCCTACTTTTGAGCAATTGGAAAAGGCTGACATGGATCTGATGGTAGGCGCCACTTATGAAAACATCATGATGGTGGAAGGTGAAATGGATGAAGTTTCCGAAAGAGACTTGCTGGAAGCCATGAAAGCTGCTCACGAAGCAATCAAGATACAATGTAAGGCCCAGATGGAACTGGCAGAAGAAGTCGGTTCTACCGTAAAACGCGAATACTGCCACGAAGTAAACGATGAAGAACTCCGCAAGGCTGTTCACGACGCCTGCTATGACAAGGCTTATGCAATTGCAGCTTCCGGTAACAAGAATAAGCATGAGCGTATGGATGCTTTCGATGCCATCCGCGAAGAATTCAAGGCACAATTCAGCGAAGAAGAACTGGAAGAAAAAGCTCCGCTTATCGACCGCTACTACCACGATGTTGAAAAAGAAGCCATGCGTCGTTCCATCCTGGATGAAGGCAAGCGTCTCGACGGACGTAAGACTACCGAAATCCGTCCTATCTGGTGCGAAATCGGTTATCTGCCCGGTCCTCACGGCTCCGCTATCTTCACACGTGGTGAAACCCAGTCTCTGTCTACCGTTACTTTAGGTACAAAACTGGACGAAAAAATTATCGACGACGTTCTGGAACATGGAAAAGAACGTTTCTTACTGCACTACAACTTCCCGCCGTTCTCTACGGGTGAAGCCAAAGCACAACGTGGTGTAGGTCGTCGCGAAATCGGTCACGGACACCTTGCATGGCGTGCTTTGAAAGGACAAATCCCTGCCGATTATCCGTATGTAGTACGTGTAGTATCCGATATTCTCGAATCAAACGGTTCATCTTCCATGGCTACCGTATGTGCCGGTACGCTGGCGCTGATGGATGCCGGTGTAAAAATCAAGAAGCCCGTATCCGGTATTGCAATGGGATTGATTAAGAATGCAGGCGAAGAAAAATACGCAGTATTGTCCGACATCCTCGGTGATGAGGACCACCTCGGCGATATGGACTTCAAGGTAACCGGTACAAAGGACGGTATCACTGCTACCCAGATGGATATCAAAGTAGACGGTCTGTCTTATGAAATCCTTGAAAAAGCATTGTTACAGGCTAAAGAAGGCCGCGAATACATTCTGAGTAAAATCACCGAATGTATCGCTGAACCGCATGCCGACCTGAAACCGCATGCTCCACGCATCGAAACCATGACTATTCCTAAAGAATTCATCGGTGCAGTAATCGGCCCGGGCGGAAAGATTATCCAGGGTATGCAGGAAGAAACCGGTGCAACAATCACTATCGAGGAAATAGACAATATCGGTAGAATTGAAATTGCCGGAACCAACAAGAAGTCCATCGACGATGCAATGCGTATCATCAAAGGTATCGTGGCAGTACCGGAAGTAGGTGAAGTCTACAAAGGTAAAGTACGTTCTATCATGCCTTACGGTGCATTCGTTGAATTCTTACCGGGCAAAGACGGTTTGCTCCATATTTCTGAAATCGACTGGAAGCGTCTGGAAACAGTAGAAGAAGCCGGAATCAAGGAAGGTGACGAGATTGATGTGAAGTTGCTTGACATTGATCCTAAGACCGGTAAGTTCAAACTGTCTCGCAAAGTATTGCTTCCGAAACCGGAAAGACAGGAAAGACCGGAAAAGAAAGACAAATAATCCCTATCAATAAATAGGATATATGAGCCCGACAGTGATCTGCCGGGCTTTTTTTCACTCCCCACCCATGGAAATCAAAAAAACAACAGGTATTGTTTGCATATTACAAAAAGATTATGTTGCTTTGTGATACGAAACCTTAAATCGTACGAAAAAACTCCAATTTGAATGTCCGACTCCATTAAATTACATACGATGGACCTTTTCTCGCGTTTTTTCCAGGAGAACCAAGAAAAGTTCCTGACTTTTGCTTATTCCTACCTCAGAGATAAAGCGGAAGCGGAAGACGTGCTAATGGAATCCATGATTGCCCTATGGGAAAACCGGAACCGTTGGGAAGAAGGAAGCAATCTGCATGCCTTGCTGTTGACCATAATCAAAAACAAATCACTCAATCTGTTAGAGCACAAAAAAATACGCCTGCAAGCAGAAGAAAATATAAACAGCCATAACCAGCGGGAGCTCAACTTGCGTATATCCACCTTAAAAGCCTGCGAACCCGAGCAGATATTCGACAACGAAATACAGCACATCGTTCACAAGGCCTTAGAGCAAATGCCACAACAAAGCCGGACTATTTTCATGCTGAGCCGTTACCAGAATCTCCCCAACAAACAAATTGCCGAGCAACTGCATGTTTCACTGAAAACCGTAGAAGCGCATATCACCAAAGCCCTCCGCATACTGCGATTGGAGTTGAAAGATTACCTGGCTTCCATACTTCTCTGAGCAATAAAAGTATTTTTTCAGAAAAAAGTTTCCTTTTTTGATAGGGTTGTCCACACTTCGCCGGTTATATATACAGAAAGGCGGTAAAGTCCCTCTCTTTAACCAAGCAACTCTATTTATGATGAACCAGGAATTACTATACAAATATTTTAAAGGAACAGCATCCATTGAAGAAGAGAAACAGATTCTGGACTGGGTTGAAGCTTCTGAAGAAAACCGGGAAGCCTACCTGAAAGAGCGTATGCTGTTCGACGTATCCCTGTTTTCCACAAAACAAGACAATAAGAAGAAAACAATACGACTCATGCCAATGCTCTGCTGGGCGGCGCGTATTGCAGCGGCAGTCATCATTGCCGTATCAGGTTACTACATGACCACAAATTATATATATAATAAGGATGCACAGCCTCAAACCATTACTGTTCCTGCCGGGCAACGCGCCCAAATTACTCTTGCCGACGGTACACGCGTATGGCTCAATGCCCAATCCACGCTTACATATGCTTCCGACTTCGGTCGCAATGACCGCAACGTCGAGTTAGACGGCGAAGCATATTTTGAAGTTGCCAAAAACAAAAAATTACCGTTCTATGTACATACGGAAATGCACAAGGTAAGAGTGGTCGGAACCAGCTTTAACGTCTGCGCATACAAAGGCAGCAAAGAGTTCGAAACAACATTGGTGGAGGGTATCGTAGACATCTACCCAAGCTGTAACAACCAAGTGATTACCCGCCTTCAAAAGGATGAGTTTTTTGCCAATTATGACGGACGCTGCAAGAAAACCATCCTCCCCTCGTACGAATATCTCCGCTGGAAAGAGGGATTATACTGTTTTGATGATGTACCCTTCAGCGGCATCCTGGACAAGCTTGAAAAATACTACAACGTAAAGATAACCGTCACCAGCCCCAGACTACTGACCCACGAAGGCCTGACCGGCAAATTCAGGGAACAGGATGGCATAGAGCACATCTTGAGAGCCATCTCCAAAGAGCATCCGTTCAAGTTCCGCATCAATGAAAACAAAGATTCAATAATCATATATGAATAAACAAAACCTTTAAATTTAGTACTAACCCCTTAAAACCGAACAGCATGAAACCATAAAGCAACAGTCCTAAGAATTACTTCCCTTTTTTATACAAAAAAGATCGGAAAGTACCCCCATACTTTCCGATCCGAAACAGTCAAAAATCGACCTTAATCAATTTATTAACTTAACACAGTGACAAAGATATGAGAAAAATTTCTTTGAATGGACTTTTTTGTCCAAAAAGTTTTGAAAACAAGCAATTATTGCGTACTATGAAGACCACACTATTCCTTCTTCTGTTTGTAACATTCCAAGCATACTGCGGGAATAGCTACTCTCAGAACGCCAAAGTAAGTATCCCCGATTCTCAGCTGAGAGTAGGGCAAATACTTTCCCAAATTGAATCCCAGACAGACTATCTGTTTGTATACAACAAAAAGAGTGTCGATGTACGGCGCACTGTTAATGTAGATGCGAAAAACAAAGCCGTAGCCGAACTTCTGGATGAAATATTTGCCGGAACAAACATCAGATATGTAATGGAAGGCAAAAATATAGTTCTGACCAAAAGAGGTGAAAGCATCGAAAACGTAGCCGGAACACAACAGGAAAGAGTCACTGTAAAGGGTGTCGTTACCGATTCCAAGGGCGAACCGATTATCGGTGCAAATGTATTGGAAAAGGGTACGACCAACGGCATCATCACCAACCTGGACGGAGAGTTCACCCTCAACGCACCTGCCAATGCCACTTTAGTCATTTCCTACATAGGCTATGAACCTATAAACGTTACGCTCAACGGCCGTACATCGCTAAAAATCCAAATGAAAGAAGAAGCGCTGGCATTGGAAACCGTTGTCGTAACAGCTATGGGCATCAAGAAAAAAGAGGCCTCTCTCACCTACTCTACCCAACAGGTGGGCGGCGATGAACTGACCCGCGCCAAAGACCCTAATATGATTAACGCCCTTGCCGGTAAGACAGCAGGCGTATCCATCACCCGTAACTCCTCCGGTCTGGGCGGCTCAGCCAAAGTATCCATCCGCGGTATCCGTTCTGCCAATGCCGATGGAAACAACCAACCGTTATATGTTATCGACGGTGTGCCTATGCTGAACAACGTAGCCGAGCAGGCATTCTCCGCCATGGGCGGTAACAACGATGCCGGCAACCGTGACTCGGGCGACGGTATCTCCAACTTGAATCCGGACGACATTGAAAGCATGAGCATACTGAAAGGTGCTTCCGCAGCAGCCCTCTACGGCTCACAAGCTGCCAACGGCGTAATCCTGATTACCACCAAGA
>ERZ894226.1277-NODE-1277-length-10442-cov-7.877924_pt1 | contig 10442 bp, 7 predicted proteins | sample MGYA00380294_ERZ894226 | MGnify/ENA primary metagenome ERZ894226 (study PRJEB32331, sample SAMN06328434) | human gut metagenome | biome: human gut microbiome; feature: stool | host: Homo sapiens | collected 2014-10-29 ... | reverse complement strand
CAAACATCGCTTGAGTACGAAGCCGCATAGCCGGCTCCGCGCAACTCAGTGCATTGCAGAGCCCCCGGAATGTGATTCGTTCGCGTTCCGGGGGCTTTTTGCTGCCGCGAGGATGCGGCCGAACGATGCGCTCGGGTTAAATCGGATCTTATATTTCGCATGCGCTTTATATGGCTCCATTTTTGGGTACAGTGTTGTCCCGATATTGAGCTTGGGGGATATATGAAAGATGAGACGATGGGCCAAGAGGATGCGGCCCAAGATGCAGAAGCGTGTGCCGAGGCCCTGGAGAGCCTAGACCAGATCACACTAGACGAGCTCTCGTTTAGCGATTCGGCCGTCGACGCGCAGGACGAGGCACACGAAGGCACCGAGGACGAAAACAGCGACGCCAAAGACGCTCCTGACGAAGCCGAAGCCGAAGAGGACGATAGCGAGGCCGACGACCAACCCGAATCCGACACGAGCGAGGAAACCATCTTGCTCGACAGCTTGCCGGCCGAGGATTCGCTGACCCGCGAGCTCCCCGGCCTAGGCTCTGCTCCTGTCGTCGATGAGACCATCGCCATGGGCGATATTCCCCTGCCGTCCGTTCCCTCGGCACGCGAAGCCGAGGTCCGCCATCGCAAGATGTCGCCAAAGCGCCGCAATCTGATGGTCGCCGGCGTCGTGGCCGTCGCGCTTGTCGCCGGCGGTGCAGGCTATGCTGCCTGGAACGGATATCAACAAGAGCAGGCTGCCGCTGTCGCCGCCAATGCCCACACGATGATGTCGGTGCAGATTGGCGTGCATGCCGCGGGTCTCGACTGCTCAACTGGCTCCAAGATTCCCGTACAGGTGAGCGGGCAGGATTCCGACGGTTCTTCCGTGAGCGAAACGCTCTACGTTGACGAGCATGGTCGCGGCATTAAGCTACTGCCCGGCGATTACACGCTCTCCATTGCTGGATCCCCCATCGCGGAAGACGGCACCATCTACACTGTCCCGACTACCAAGGCGCAGGTCACCATTAAGAGCGATGGGCAGGATTTGAGTGCCCAGGCCACCTTTAAGCTCAAGGTGCCTTCGGCCGACACGGTAACTGACGACCAGATCGATACCGCCGCCAAGTATGCCGAGGAAGGCGGGGTGAATTCCGCCGCGGTCGCAAAGGTACTCCAGCAGGCGGCAACCGCGCGACGCGACGCCGCAACCAACGCCGTGAGCTCCCGCAAGGCGCAGGCGGCCCGCGACGCCGATGCTCGACATAAAGCAACGGACCTGTATCAGCTCGATATTCCGGTTGAGTGGTACGGCAAAGTCGCGACTTGGCAAAACGGCAGCACGCTGTGCATCTATCTGGGCGATGACACCAATACGCCAATCGTGACGCTTGTCGCGGTGCGCGAGGGAGAGAGCTTTACGCCCGATGAGGGCGATACGGTTTTGGGTGCGGCCAATCTAGGCAACGGTTATACCGTCTACGCTAGCGGTCCTGTCTATCCGTATGTAATCCCGCAAACCATCAACGGGCGCACGCAGAACCCCGTGTCAACCTACCCCATGGACACGGCCATTGAGCTTGTCGAGCTTACGACCGGCAACCGCTACACCTATAGCCAGATCAAGAACGTACTGGTCGGCAAAGACGGCAAAGCCGACGCCGCGACCAAACTCGAGACCGACTACCTCGCCCAGATTCTCCTGCCAAGCATCAAGGCCCAGGACTAGCCGGGCGCATCATGGTGCTCCCCAACCGTGATGAAGGGGCCAGGAGGTCCTGGCCCCACAGATCCGTAGATGGTTAGGCAAGGAGCCACTTCCATGCGGGAACAACGTGTACCACACCGTGCTCGCATGGAATATCGGCCTGCTCATCCATGGTAACGATTGCCGACTCGCCAAGATCGAACTGGGCCATCGAGGCATCAAGCGCGGCAATTTCGCGCTCGCGCGTTTTCTCACTTGCCATATCCACGCTCACCTGAATCAGGCTATAAGCCCGCATGAGAAGTGCGTCCCCAGCCACAAAGTCCACCTCATGGTTTTTGCTCTTCTCTTTGATCAGCAAGCGGCAGACCGATCCGACCCTCACCGCGGGAGTCCTTCTTCTTAGCGCGTTGAACACTGCGGTCTCGAGCCTCTGGCCCTGGTCCAATGCCGATGCGGGAGAGAATGCTCCAAACATCGCAGGATCGACAGCGTAGACCTTAGACGCAGACCGCATGTTATTTGCCAGTGAACGCGTGAACTCTGGCACGGAGAACAGCAGGTAGGCATCCTCATAATACTCAAGTAAGTCACTGAGCGAATTACGACTGACGGGTATCTGCCTGCTCTTGAACTCGTTGTACACTTTGTTCACCGACAGCTCTCGTCCCGAAGATGCCATACACCGCGTCAGGAACAGAGATGCCAGGCGAGGGTTCTTGACGTCGTAACGTTCAACGACGTCCATGGCGACCGTTCGCGAAGCATATTCCTGTAGCAGCTGAATCGCGTCTGCGGGCGTCTGCTCAAGTGTCGCGATGAATCCCCCTCGTTCAAGATATCCGATCAGATGATGTCGAAGCAGCGCTGCATCGCTTGGGGAAAAGGTCGCATCTGGCTCGAAAACGCTCCCCGTCTTATATCGAACGTATTCCGAAAAACTCAACGGAAAAAGCTCTCGTATAAGAGAACGACCCCTGAACTCGCTCTTAAGTTCTGAGGACAGCATCTTAGAAGAAGATCCCGTCACACAGACGGTCGCTTTCTCCGTATCGACTACACGCCGCAGAAACGCACCCCATTCGGGAATTTCCTGGATCTCGTCAAAGAAAATGTAAGCGCCCTCGGTTCGAGCAGCAGGATGCAGCGCATAGAACGTGTCAAGCACGTCCGCCAGCAGCGATGGCTCATACGGGCGCAAGCGCTCGTCCTCAAAATTAAAGTAAAGCATCCGGTCAAGCTCGACGCCCCGGCCCTGAAGCCGCTGCATCTCCTGATACAGGCGATACGTCTTTCCACAACGGCGGGCCCCCACAACCACATTTACGATGTTGTCGCGCTTTGGCTCCTGTGGGTTTCCCAGATCAAGGTCTCGCTCAAAGACCTGCGGAACCCCCTGCTGTTCAAAGTCCTTTATTTTCTGGGCGATCAAGTCGTTGAATGCCATGATTCTCCAATCTTGCTCTCTTGCTAATCAAGATTATATCCACTCTTGATTAGCAAGAGAGCAAGATTGCGTGTAACTTGATTAGCAGCTAATCAAGTTTTTCTGCTGCCAAGCATCAATGCCCAGAGCTAGTCGCCCGCGACACCCAGGACAGTCTTTTTGGGACGGAGCTCTTTTAGCTACTTTAACGCCACGGGTCAGCTTCGAACATTGGCTCGCGCTCGGGGCGTCGGTCGCTGTAGGGGTCGTAACCGTCATCGTCCTCGTTCTCGGCACGGATGTAGGGGTCGCGCGGCTTGGGCGCCGGTTTAGGCGCAGGCTTAGGTGCGGCGGGTGCCGCCTCAGCCACCGGTGCGTTCGTCTTGTTCTCGTCTTTCATCTGCATATCTCCTTGCCGTGCAATTGTGTTCAACACCATCGATTGTCGCACGAAAAAGGGCGGCGGACCCAATTGGATCCGCCGCCCTTGGCGTTTAGAGACGGCTAGTAGTTTTTAAGGCATGGCCCAAAATCTACTCGGCGTCGGGGACCTCGTAGGTGGCCGCCGGCGTGTTGTCGCACACGACGGTAAAGCCGCCGTCCTTGTCGACATCGACCGTCACCTGATCGCCCTCGCGCACCGTACCGTCGATGATAGCGGCGGCAATGGCATCCACGACCTCGCGCTGCACGAGACGCTTGAGCGGACGGGCACCAAAGACCGGGTCCAGGCCGCCCACGGCGAGCATCTGCTTGGCCGCCGGGGTGATGGCAAGCGTCATGCGCTCCTTGGCCAGACGCGCGCGGACGTCGGCGAGCTGGATGTCGACGATCTTCTCGATCTGCGCCATGCCGAGCGGATGGAACACCACGATATCGTCGATACGGTTGAGGAACTCGGGGCGGAAGGTTTGAGCCATGGCCCCGTCAACCTGATGGCGCATCTCCTCCTCGTCCTTGCCGGACAGATCGGCGATAGCCTTGGAGCCCACGTTGGACGTCATGATGATAATCGTGTTCTTGAAGGACACTTGGCGACCCTGACCGTCGGTCAAACGGCCGTCGTCGAGCACCTGCAGCAGCACGTTAAAGACATCCGGATGAGCCTTCTCCATCTCGTCGAGCAAGATCACGGAGTACGGACGACGGCGCACGGCCTCGGTGAGCTGGCCGCCCTCGTCGTAGCCCACGTATCCCGGGGGCGCACCGATCAGACGCTGGACGCTGAACTTCTCCATGTACTCGGACATGTCGATACGCACGAGCGCGCGCTCGTCATCGAACAGGCACTCGGCCAGCGCCTTGGCGAGCTCGGTCTTGCCTACGCCGGTGGGGCCCAGGAAGAAGAAGCTGCCGATGGGCTTGTCTGGGTCGGAGAGACCCGCACGGCTGCGACGCACGGCCGCGGCTACAGCGGAGACGGCCTCGTCCTGACCGATAACGCGCTTATGCAGCTCGCCCTCCAAGCCCTTCAACTTGTCGAGCTCGCCCTGCATCATCTTGGACACGGGCACACCGGTCCAGGCGCTCACGACCTCGGCGATCTCGTCGGAGGTCACCTGTTCGTTGAGGCCCTCGCCGTCCTGCTGCTTTTGCGCCTCGAGCGCAGCCTCGGAATCCTGAATCTGCTGCTGCAGACCCGGGATCACAGAATAGCGAAGCTCGGACGCACGGCCCAGATCGCCGTTGCGCGTCGCGCGCTCCTCTTCGCTCTTGGCCGCGTCAAGCTGGCCCTTAAGCTCCTGCACGTGGTCGATGGCGTTCTTTTGGTTGAGCCAGCCGGCCTTTTGCACGTTGAGCTTTTCCTGGACTTCGGCAATCTCTTGGCGCAGAGCCTCCAAACGCTCCTTAGAGGCGTCGTCGGTCTCTTTCATGAGCGCCTGTTCCTCGATCTGCAGCTGGGTGAGCTGACGCGTGGTGGCGTCGATCTCGACCGGCATGCTGTCGAGTTCCATGCGCAGGCGGCTCGCGGCCTCATCGACCAGGTCGATAGCCTTGTCGGGCAGGAAGCGGTCGGCGATGTAGCGGTCGGAGAGGTCGGCGGCAGCCACGAGCGCGCTATCGGTGATGTGTACGCCGTGGAAGATCTCGTACTTCTCCTTCAGGCCACGCAGGATTGAAATGGTGTCCTCGACGGTAGGCTCGCTGACCATCACGGTCTGGAAACGACGGGCGAGCGCCGCGTCCTTCTCGATGTACTTGCGGTACTCGTCGAGCGTGGTCGCGCCGATCGCGTGCAGGTCGCCACGAGCGAGCGCCGGTTTGAGGATGTTGCCGGCGTCCATGGAGCCCTCGGTGGCACCCGCGCCCACGATGGTATGGAGCTCATCGATGAACAGGATGACCTTGCCTTCGGATTTTTGCACTTCCTTGAGCACGGCCTTCAAGCGGTCCTCGAACTCGCCGCGGTACTTGGCGCCGGCGACCAGCGCGCTCATGTCGAGCTCGATGAGGTCGCGGTCGCGCAGGGTGCTCGGCACGTCGCCGGCCACGATACGCTGAGCGATGCCCTCGACGATAGCCGTTTTACCGACGCCCGGCTCACCGATGAGCACGGGGTTGTTCTTGGTGCGACGGGACAGGACCTGGATGGTACGACGGATCTCGTCCGTACGGCCGATGACAGGGTCGAGCTTGCCGGCGCGGGCAAGGTCGCAGATGTTGCGGCCGTACTGTTCCAGCGCCTCAAACTGGGTCTTGTCCTCGGCAGACGTCACGCGGTCATCGCCGCGCAGTTCCTCGTAGACCTGCTCGATGCGCTCCTTGGTGACGCCGGCGTCGCGCAGCACACGACCGGCCTCGCCCTTGTCCTCGGCAAGCGCCATCAGCAGATGCTCGGTCACCACAAAGCTGTCTCCCATCTTGGTGGCCTTTTTCTCGGCCTTCTCGATCACGCGAACGAGCTCGTTGGACAGGCCCATCTGCTGACCCTCGCCCGACACCTTGGGCGCATGGTCGATGGCATCTTGTGTGGAGCGTGCGAGCTGAGCCGGGTCGGCACCGATGCGCTCGATAATCACGGAGATATTGCGCTCGCCGGCACCGAGCAGGGCAGACAGCAGGTGAATCGGCTCCACCGCGCCGGCCTGCGCGTCGGCAGCCGTGCTCATGGCGGTCTGTAGCGCCTCACGCGACGTCATTGCTAGCTTATCGATTCTCATGGAATCACCTCTCTTGGGGCGGCCGCCCTACGGGGCGGCTTCACGTTGTTCGAGAAGTATTGTTGCCAGCTTTGTACGATCTTATACACAAATCTAAGTCTCTATATATAAGATTTTCTGAGTGATTGATGGATAGGGTACTGAGATGTCAGCCCGCCGCTGCCCAGGCGCGCTACCGTCTCGATCTGTAACATCTAGCAGCCATTTTTGATCCTAGATGTTACAGATCGAGAGAAAATGACCAGCGGCAACCGTTTGTCTCGATCTGTAACATCTACTCGGCAAATTAGGGTCTAACTGTTACAGATCGAGACGAACAGAAAACACCCGGATCAAAAATCTAAATCTGTAACACCAGGCCCACTTTTAGCGGCCAAGATGTTACAGATCGAGACAGACCGAAAACCACCACAAAGAGGACAGGCACCTTTGTGGTGGTCGCGGTCTCTACTCCTTCGCCGAACCCGTACTTCCCGATTCGACGGTCCAGGGCATCTCATCCTCGAACAGCCATGTACGGGCAGACCCACTATCGCGTGCAGTCTGCGGGTCAGGCAAGCAGGTCTGTTTATAGGCATCTTGGATACACTGACCCATAAAATCGTTGAGCTCGGTCTGGTCGCCCTCCATGACATAGGCGACATCGCCGTCCATGATGTAGATGCCCGGACCCTCATTGCCCTCGTAGCCCGGATCGTACGAGACATCACATAACTTTGCGCCGTTTGCAGTGTCCAGCTCGATGGACGAGTGGCATCCGCCAACCATGTCGTTCGCTTTTGCCCGATAGGACGCATATCCGTACCAACGCTTAAATGTTTTGCCCTTGAGTAGCTCGGACGCCCTATCGATCAGGCTTGCATCCGTGGTATAGCGCATGGCCCCAAGCTGAATACGCGGATAATTGCTAATACCCAGCACAGCCGGCTGCTCATCAAAATCAACGGTAATGGTCTCGGGCTTGTCGTCGCCGGTCAGAAGTTCGACAGATTGAGTCACAGGCTTGACCACCGGCTCAGTCACCGCAGCAGGTAGAAATGCCATACCGACAGCGCCCGCGCCAACCACAGCGATCGCAAGCGCCAAGACAATCAATCCAATACGGGCAGAACGGCTCACGGCAAAACACCCCACAATGCAAACCTTCGCCACCTGCACTAATGATACCGCCAGCTAACACTATTACCAAAAGAAGCCGCGCGCTCCTCACCACCACAAAGGGGACAGGCACCTTTGTGGTGGTTTTCGACGCTAACGGTCGACCATCTCGCGCCATGAGATTAAACTTGAATTGTTCTCTGAACATATCCATTTCTGCCTATCCTCAACAGATCTTTGTCTCGAGGAGCGCATATGAAGCCGCCTCATTCCACCGGTCGCAACGTCATCGCCATTCTCGCCATACCCATCGTGATGCTCTTCCTTATCGTCATCACGCCCTTTTCCCTTGGTATCACCTCGCCCTTCGATTTATGCGGAATGGTCGACGCCGGCTCGCGTGCCACCTCGCTCTCCTTTATCTGTCGCGGCGTGTTTTACGAAGATGGAATTCCCACCGGAAGTTGGCAGTCAAAGTTGCCACTGCTCGGTCAGATCGACGGATGCTCCCCCTATTTCTGCCTTGGACCTCAGGCGCTAAACTATCTAATCGACGACCAGCCACTCAACTCCATCACCCTCGCCTACGACTACGCACCAAACACCGATGAGCGCCACATGAACCAAGTCCTCGACAAGATGCTTGGACAGTGCGGGCTCACCGAGGAGGCCGGTCGAACCATCTATAGCAACCAGAAATTAAAGCGAACAGAACTCCGCCGTGTCGGAAAAATCAAAGGGCGAAACGGGGCCGCCTACTGGGATGCCTGGGCAACACGCGACAAGGGCGAATTCGGACACAGCACCTATATGGTCACTGTCTACACCAAAGACGGAATTAAGGACAATGTTGACGATTTCGCGTCATCCAAACTCGGCACCCCCAAAACAACCAAACCCGCCAGCCCAGATGAAATTCTGTAGAGCCGCCCATTAACATGCCGCTCAACGATCACAACAGCATCGAGCTCGTCCCCACCACCACAAAGGTGCCTGCCCCCTTTGTGGTGGTTTTCAACAAAAAGAAGCCGCCCCGATAACAGAGGCGGCATCAAGCAAGTCTATTTATTAGCGTCCCTCAAGACCCAACGAGAACGCAGAAATGTAGCCCGGGGCTTACCCTTTCCCGAACGCGGCCCTCGCGAAGCGCGTGAGCGGGCGGGAAAGGGTAAGCCCCGGGCGGACAATTAAGTGCGCTACTCGGCAGCGGCCTTGAACTTGTTGTAGTTGATCAGGCAGCCGGCCTTGACGATGGCACGCTCCTCTGCCGTCATATCGGCAATGTAGAGCACAATCTGCTCGACCGCACCATCGGCGCGCACCACGTAGGCGGCGATGTCCTTTAGGTCGCCATCGAGCGCGGCGCGGATACCCGGCACAAAGACGTAGTCTCCCACCTCAAAGTTGGGCTCGGCCTCCATCTGGAAGGGCACCATGCCCCAGTTCATCACGTTGGAGCGATAGCGCTTGGTGGCGTACTCGTGAACGATGTTGGCCAGGCCGCCGATCACGCGCTGGCAGCTCGCGGCCTGCTCGCGGGCAGAACCGTCGCCCGGCTTCTTGGCATAGAGCATGGAGCCGTACTCGGTCGCCTTGGCATCGGCCGCGACACCCGCGCCAGCCAGTGCCTCAAACACGCCGGCAAGCTCGGCATCGAGCGCCGCCAGGTCACCCGCGGCCTCGCCGGCCACGCGACGCTTCTCCACGGCGTCGACCTCCTTGGAACGACCCACGTAGGCCGGATCGCGGCGGCTCAGCGTAAACTCGGCCAGACCCAGCGGGTTGGAGCGGAAGGAACTCGTCTCGCCCGAGGGAATGAGCTCGTCGGTCGTGGTGACCGGGTCCATGATCTTGGAGCACACCTTAAGCAGGATGTCGTCGCCGAGCGGCTCCATCGCGGGCCACGGCTTGATGTTGGGGCCCTCAACCAGCTCGTCGGCAGGCTCCGCCTTGCCAAAGCCCCAGTACACGCGCTTCTTGTAAGGAGCGTCGTCAAAGGTGTACTCGCAGGCCTCGTCCCAAGTCTCCTCGGGCAGGTCGGTCGCCGGCGTCAGGACGCCGCCGTTGGCAGCCGTCGCCGCAATGGAGCGGGCGTCCATCAGGGCCACGGCACTCAGCTGGCCATTACCCGGCTTGGAACCCTCGCGGTTGGGGAAATTGCGCGTGGTGTGGCGGATGGACAGGCCGTTGTTGGCAGGCGTGTCGCCGGCGCCAAAGCACGGGCCGCAGAACGCCGTGCGCACGATCGCGCCGGCCTCCATAAGGTCGTAGATATAGCCGCGACGCGTGAGTTCGAGCGCCACGGGCTGGCTCGTGGGATAGACCGACAGCGAGAACTCGCCGCAGCCGGTGTTGGCGCCCTTGAGCACGCGGGCAGCCTGGACCACGGAGTCGTAGTTGCCGCCCGAGCAGCCGGCGATAACGCCCTGCTGCACGTGCAGTTTGCCGTCGACGATCTTGTCGAGCAGGCTAAAGTGCGTCTTACCCTCGCCGATCTTGGCGGCCTCGAGCTCCACCTCGTGAAGGATGTCCTCGAGGTTCTCATTGAGCTCGTCGATCTCAAAGCCGTTGGAAGGATGGAACGGCAGCGCGATCATGGGCTTGATGCTCGACAGGTCGACCTCGACGCAGCCGTCGTAGTAGGCGACATCGGCGGGCTTGAGCTCGCGGTAGTCGTCGCCGCGGCCGTGCATGGTCAGGAATGTGTGCGTGTCCTCGTCGGTGGCCCAGATGCTCGACAGGCAGGTGGTCTCGGTGGTCATGACATCGACGCCGTTGCGGTAATCGGTCGTCATGCTCGCGATGCCCGGGCCCACAAACTCCATGACCTTGTTCTTGACGTAGCCCTTGGCAAAGACGGCGCGGATGATGGCGAGCGCCACATCGTGCGGGCCGACGCCGGGGCGCGGGGCGCCCGTGAGGTAAATGGCGACGACACCGGGATAGGCAACGTCGTAGGTGTCACGCAGCAGCTGCTTTGCCAGCTCGCCGCCGCCCTCGCCCACGGCCATGGTGCCCAGGGCGCCGTAGCGGGTGTGCGAGTCGGAGCCCAGGATCATCTTGCCGCA
>ERZ894226.1276-NODE-1276-length-10443-cov-7.099538_pt1 | contig 10443 bp, 6 predicted proteins | sample MGYA00380294_ERZ894226 | MGnify/ENA primary metagenome ERZ894226 (study PRJEB32331, sample SAMN06328434) | human gut metagenome | biome: human gut microbiome; feature: stool | host: Homo sapiens | collected 2014-10-29 ... | reverse complement strand
TACACTTACAATCGAAGTAGAACCAACGATTCATAAGAGCCGTCGTATTGAGAACACTAAAAGAAATGTTTTTAATTCGAAACTCAATCGTATCTTATTTGCAGTCATCCTACTCTTAATTTTGTTAATTTTAGCGATGAAACTCTTGTAATTGAAAGGACTTGAAATGAAAATTGGAATCATTGCTGCCATGCCAGAAGAACTCGTATATTTGACTCAGAATTTGGACAAACCTCAAGAAGTCCAAGTCCTCGGAAATACTTACTACACTGGCTCTGTTGGCAATACTGAAGTTGTCCTAGTTCAGAGTGGGATTGGAAAGGTCATGTCGGCTATGAGTGTAGCTATTCTAGCTGACCATTTTCAGGTAGAAGCTATCATCAATACAGGATCAGCAGGTGCTCTTGCCGAAGGGATTGCTGTTGGTGATGTCGTGATTGCAGATAGACTAGCATACCATGATGTGGATGTGACTGCTTTTGGTTATGAATACGGTCAGATGGCCCAACAACCACTCTACTTCGAATCTGACGAGAAATTTGTCAGTTTGATTCAAGAGAGTTTGTCTAAACTTGACCAGAAATGGCATTTAGGTTTGATTGCGACCGGTGATAGTTTTATTGCGGGTGACGATAAGATTAAAGCCATAAAAGAACATTTTCCTCAGGTGCTTGCGGTTGAGATGGAAGGAGCGGCTATTGCTCAAGCAGCTCACGCGCTTAATCTACCTTTCTTAGTTGTACGTGCCATGAGTGATACAGCTGCTCATGATGCTAACATTACCTTTGATGAATTCATTATTCAGGCGGGGAAACAATCAGCTGCTATCTTGGTTGAGTTTCTCAAAGAACTTGCCTAAAATACATTAAATGAGTGCTTATGCTCATTTTCTTAATTAATTTAAAGACGACTGCTATTCATTTAAGAATGGCAGTTTTTTTCTGCTTTTAGATAAGAAAACCTTCTCATTTTTTAAAGAAAAAATCTGAATTTTAGCATTTTTCAGACGGAAATTGAATTAAAATTATGGCGATAAAATGAGAAATAAAAACAATATTAAAAGAGGGGTCCCGAAAGAAAGCTTATAATATAAGGGTTTACAAAATTCACTATCTATTGATATCTTAGAAATCTTTACAAAACCTCCAAAGGGGTAAATAATTATCTTGCAAAGTTCTGAAAATAGTGTATAATTCAGAATGAAAAGGGTTACAAAAATGTTAAGATTTGTAAAAATGGGAGGATAGAATCATGAATAACCGATTCGGTGATTCGAGGCAGCGTTTCTCCATCCGTAAGTTTACGGTGGGCGTTGCTTCGGTCTTACTTTCGTCTGCAGTTTTTGGTGTAAGTACCGCCAAAGCAGATCAAGCTGAAGAGCCTAAAGGCCAACCAGCGACGAGTGTACTTGAGGAAGCCAGTGAGTCTGATGGTGGGGGCCAAAGGACAAGCACTAGTGCCTCAAGTCAAGAAGTGACAGCTGAACCTACCGTTCAAGCAGAAAGTACCAGTGCTATCTCAGTAACTGCTGTTTCTAGTGAAGTTGCGCTTCAAGAGCAAACGGTTGCAAGCTCTGAGCAAACAAGTTCATCACAAGATAAGACTAGTGAGGGGCTCAGTGAGAAACCTGTTACAGTCAATGAAACACGAGAAGCTAGCGCTAGCGACCTCGCTGCAGCAAACAATACGAGTTCCGCTTCGTCTGATAATTTCGGACTTAAGGTTACCAACCTAAGTCGCCCGATTCCATCGGATGTCAAGGTGACAAAGACAGGAACTGAAATCACTGTTCAAAATCCTGATGTGGAAATGGAATTTCCGAACGGAAATAGTAAGTACGCTACTAGCAAGGTTGTCTACCACAATATTCCTTTCCCTGATGATATGACCATCAATGAAGGGGATCAGGTCATTTTTAATTTGCCTGAGCAGTTGCGTTTCCGTACTAGCTACGATATCAATGTCTATAATCCAGACAATCAAATTGTAGGTCTGGCTCAAATTGATCCTGAGAAGAATCGTGTCACAACGACCTTTAATAACTATTTCCAAACACATCCCAACAATAAGCTCATGAGTTTGGAGTTGGATACCCTTTATTCTGAAGAAGTAGATGAAGGGGAACATCTTACTCTTGATTTTGAGGGACGTATCATTCATGTTTCAGTGGGTAAAGTGCAATCACCTCCTCCAGGTCAAGAAGTTATTTCTAAGTGGGGTAGTCAAGACAAGCATGATCCAACTATCCTAAATTGGCAGATGCGTCTCAATTACTCAAGACGTCTCCTTAACAACTTGAAACTGGTTGATACTTGGTCTGACAATCAAAGATTTGTGGACGGTTCTTTGCAACTTCGCTACATTGATTCGGCAGATCCTTGGATTGACAAGGGATCAGCTATGGATCTGATTAAGAGTTTCTCTTATGATGATAGTCATTTTGAGCTTAAACTCAATCAGTTGGACCGCATGGTTTATGTTTGGTATCAAACCCGTTTGACACAACCTGTTGAAGAATCCACTAACCCTGTCAACCGTATTAAACTTCATGCTGATGTTGTTTCCGATTCTTACAAGTCAACTATTCGCTTGGTTGGTGGCCGAGGAGATGCCATCGGAGATAACCTCGCTCATTTCAATCTTGAGCTTGAGAAGGACTTGACGGGTAGAGACCTTAAGGATAAAGAATTTACATTTAAATTAGTTGATGTGACTGATAGTGCCAATCCTGTTGACTTAGGGGAAACCACTAATGATGGCAAGGGTAAAATCGTCTTTTCAGATCTCTCACTCAGTAAGCCAGGTATCTATCATTATCGTGTGACAGAGGTTCCGGGTAATGACGAAGGTGTGGTCTATGACAAACTAGAAGCCAATATCACCATTCAGGTTGTTCGTGAAACTGTGGACAATCAAGTCAAATTGGTTGCCAAGGTTGCCTATCCAGAAGACATTATCTTTAACAATAAATTGGTAACACCAGCCAAGGCCAAAATTGCATTTGGTAAGGAATTGACCAAGGCAGGTGTTAAGCAAGATCTAAAAGCAGATCAATTCCAATTTGTTCTCAAAGACCGTTTTGGAAAAGTCCTTGAAACTGTTGGTAATACAGCTGATGGTCAGGTTGCCTTTAGTGAGTTAACCTTTAACAAGGTAGGTACTTACAACTACACTGTTGAAGAGCTTACAGGTAAGGATGACTCAATTGTTTATGACAGCATGAAAGCTGCTGTTTCTATCACGGTAACACGTGATGGAGACGCCCTTGTTTCAACCGTGGTTAATCCTAAAGACACTATCTTTAACAATAAGTTTGTGACTCCAGCTAAAGCCGCTATTCAGTTCAGTAAGGAATTGACTAAGGCAGGTGTCAACCAAACTTTGACTGCTAATGAGTTCCAATTTGTCCTCAAAGATAGTGCCGGTCATGTTGTCGAAACAGTTGGTAATACAGCTGATGGTCGTGTTGCCTTTAGTGAACTTCACTTTGATAAGGCAGGAACTTACACTTATACTGTTGAAGAAGTTAAGGGAACTAACGAAGATATCATCTATGATGGTATGAAAGCGACTGTCTGGATTACAGTGACACGAGATGGTGATGCTTTGGTATCAACAGTCGCTAATCCAAAAGACACTGTTTTCAATAACTATGTTAAAGACGTGCAACCAGCTAAGGCCAAATTCGAATTGACCAAGGTTCTTACAGGTCGTAACCTCAAAGATGGTGAGTTTAGTTTCGTTCTCAAGGACGACAAGGGTAATGTTATCCAAACAGTGACCAATAATGCACAAGGAAACATTAGTTTTGAAAATATTGTCTACGACAAACCAGGTGTTTACTACTACACTGTTGAAGAAGTCAAGGGCAATGAAGCTGACGTGGTTTATGATAACATGGTGGCTAAGTTCCAGGTGACCGTTACTAAGACTGTAGGTGAAAAGGAAAATCTGCTTGTAGCAGCTGTCCTTCTTCCTTTGGATACAGAATTTAACAATAGTTACATTCCTCCAAAACCTCCTACACCGCCAACACCACCGACACCACCAAGTGTCCCACCTAAACCACCAGTGGTTCCGCCAACACCACCAACTCCGCCTACTCCACCGGTGACTCCAAAACCAGCTAAGCCAGTTCAATCCTCTGAGAAATCAGGACCTCAACTTCCAGAGACTGGTCAAGCTAACGATACTGCCTTGCTTGCCCTTGGTGTGGCAGCAGAAATGGCAGCAGTCATGGGTGTAGCATATAGCCATCGTCGCCGTAAAGACGTTTAAGATGATGACCTAAAAGATCGAGAATTCTCGATCTTTTTTAGTGTTTGACCGCCTATCTCATTAAATAAGAAATCAAGATAAAGCCAACTGCAGGATGAAATTTCTACTAAATTAAGCTATAATGAAGAGTATGAAAGTTCTACTTTATCTTGAAGGAAAATCGGTTCTTGAAAAATCAGGAATCGGACGGGCTCTCCACCATCAGATGCATGCCTTGGACTTGGCGGGGATTCCCTATACAACGGACATCTTGGGTGATTATGATGTCGTTCATATTAATACTTATGGGCCACGCAGCTTGATGTTGTTGCATGCTGCAAAACGCCGTGGCAAGAAGGTCATCATGCATGGTCATTCGACACGTGAGGACTTTGAGAATTCATTCATCGGTTCTAACCTTTTGGCCCCACTTTTTGGAAAATATTTGGCCCACATGTACCAAAAGGCTGATTACGTGATTACGCCATCTGAGTATTCCAAAAAATTGATTCAGTCTTACGGAGTTACCACACCAATCATTGCTGTTTCAAATGGGATTGATTTGAAAAAATACGGTAAGGATCCACGTAAGGAAGAAGTTTTCCTAGACTACTTTGGTATCAAGGAAGGACAGCCAGTGGTGATTTGTGCGGGTCTTTATTTCCAACGCAAGGGAATTGAAGATTTCGTCAAGGTTGCCGAAAAGATGCCTCATGTTCGTTTTATTTGGTTAGGTAGTATCAGCAAATGGCTGATTCCTAAGAAGATTCGAGACATTGTCAATGGTAAGCATCCTGATAATGTCAGCTTCCCAGGTTATTTCAAGGGAGCCGTTTTCCAGGGGGCTATGAGTGGTGCTAATGCTTTCTTTTTCCCATCTTACGAGGAAACTGAAGGGATTGTGGTGCTAGAAGCCTTTGCCAGTCACCAGCATGTAGTTTTGCGTGATATTCCTGTTTATGAAGGCTGGGTTGATGACAAATCGGCCTCATTTGGGCACAACGTGGACGAATTTGTAGTAGCCTTGCAAGATATTATCGATGGTAAAGTGGACAAACGTGAAGAAGGCTATAAGGTTGCAGAAAGTCGCTCGATTGACGATGTCGCCCAAAAGCTTGTTGAAGCCTACAAAGAAGTATTGGAGATTTAAATGCGTATCGGATTGTTTACAGATACCTATTTTCCACAGGTATCAGGTGTTGCGACCAGTATTCGCACGCTGAAGACGCAGTTGGAAAAAATGGGACATACAGTCTTTATCTTTACGACCACTGATAGAGATGTTGACCGCTATGAAGACTGGCAGATTGTCCGTATTCCGAGTGTGCCTTTCTTTGCTTTTAAGGATCGCCGTGTAGCTTATCGTGGCTTTTCCAAGGCACTAGAGATTGCTAAACAATATAAGCTTGATATTATTCATACGCAGACAGAGTTTTCATTAGGTCTGCTAGGGATTGCCATTGCACGCGAACTTAGGATTCCTGTTGTGCATACCTACCATACTCAGTATGAAGACTATGTCCGCTATATTGCCAAAGGTATGGTTATCCGTCCAAGTATGGTTAAGTACATTGTTCGTGGCTTTATGAGCGATTTGGATGGGGTGATTTGTCCGAGTGAGATTGTTTATGACCTTTTGCTCAAGTACAAGGTTGCAGCTGAAAAACGTGTCATTCCAACTGGGATTGAACTTGAAAAGTTCCAACGTCCAGAGATTACTGAAGATGATGTGGCAGACTTGAGATCCAAGCTTGGTATCGCTTCTGATGAGACCATGTTGTTGAGCCTCTCACGCGTATCCTATGAGAAAAACATCCAGGCTGTGCTGGCTGCTCTCCCTTCTGTTTTGGAGGAAGACGACAAGGTGCGTTTGGTTGTGGCTGGTGACGGTCCTTACCTACCAGATCTTAAGTCTCAAGCCAAAAAACTTGGTATTCAGGACAAGGTGGTTTTCACTGGTATGATTGCGCCTAGTGAGACAGCACTTTATTATAAGTCGGCTGATTTCTTCATTTCGGCATCAACCAGTGAGACTCAAGGCTTGACCTATCTGGAAGCCTTGGCTAGCGGTACCCCGATTATTGCTCATGGAAATCCTTATTTGGATAATGTGATTACAGACCAGATGTTTGGAACGCTTTATTATCATGATAATGATTTAGCCGGGGTCATTTTGGAAGCTGCCATTGCAACACCAGAAAAAGACGAAACTAAGTGGGCTGACAAGCTTTATGAAATTTCTGCGGAAAACTTCGGAAAACGTGTCTATGAGTATTACTTGGACCTTACGATTTCTAAGGATTTCCACAATGATTTGAATGGTGAAGACAGTACCATGAAACGCTTGACGCGTATGGTAACTTATTTGCCAACTAAGGCTATTACCTTGCCTGTTAATGGCTCTGTTCGTATCCTCAAAGGATCAGCCAAACAGGTCAAGAAAATCAGAAATATCACGAAACTTTTGGATTAAGAAAGCCACCAGATTTTCCTAGTCAGATAAAATCTTAGAATTGATTAATAAAAGAGATAATTAGCTTGAAAAATTACAGTTTCATGCTATAATAACGCATAGAGACATATCAGTCATGGGAAATCTTTCAGAGAGCGTGTGGTGCTGGAAATCACGCAGAGGACATGATTGGGACTACTCGATTAACTTTTTATGCAAACATAAAACGGTGGCCACGTTAGAGCCAATCAGAGGTGTAGGACAGACTCGTTTTTTGTCGTACATGAACTAAGGTGGAACCACGTTGCGACGTCCTTTTTAGGATGTCGCTTTTTGTATTGTTTGGTATGCTTTACAATTTTTAGAATGTCTAGTTTAGATAGAAAAGCTTTACTTTGTGACTGAATATTTTCTCTTTGATTACTAAAAGGATTGTTTAGAACGGGGTGACACTATCTTTTTAGTTGAGGGAGAATTTTATGGGGTTCAAATATGAAGCTATCAAGGCCTACCTGATTGACCACGGTGTGGATGCTAGTCTTGCTGAGACCATGCACGCTATCTATGCTACTAGGAGAATCGGTAGGTCAACTTTTGAGTATTTCCTAATTGTTTTTACAGAAACAGAGGTTTTGATTATTTCTCTTACTCTTTTAGGAAAATTAGGAGATATTATCGCCAAATTTCCTGAAGAGACGATTAAGTCTTATCAGTTTAAAAAACGCTTGTTTATTGGTTATAAACTTCGCATTTTTCTAAATGATGGCAGGGAGCTAGACTTTAATGTCAACAAGATATTGATTGGAGCGGGTTGGCATAAGACGGAATTGCAAAGCATCCTAGAAACAAACTATTACAACAAAAACATTAAATAGAAAGGAAGAAGGGGCTCATCCTTTAGAGCTCTGACATCTTAATTATGATTAACATTACTTTCCCAGATGGCGCTGTTCGTGAATTCGAATCTGGCGTTACAACTTTTGAAATTGCCCAATCTATCAGCAATTCCCTAGCTAAAAAAGCCTTGGCTGGTAAATTCAACGGCAAACTCATCGACACGACTCGTGCTATCACTGAAGATGGAAGCATCGAAATCGTGACACCTGATCACGAAGATGCCCTTCCGATCTTGCGTCACTCAGCTGCTCACTTGTTTGCCCAAGCAGCTCGTCGCCTCTTCCCAGACATTCACTTGGGAGTTGGTCCAGCTATTGAAGATGGCTTCTACTACGATACGGACAATCAAGCTGGTCAAATCTCCAACGAAGATCTTCCTCGTATCGAAGAAGAAATGAAAAAAATCGTTAAAGAAAACTTCCCATCTATCCGCGAGGAAGTCACCAAAGACGAGGCACGTGAAATCTTCAAGAACGACCCTTACAAATTGGAATTGATTGAAGAACACTCAGAAGACGAGGGCGGTTTGACTATCTACCGTCAAGGCGAATACGTGGACCTCTGCCGTGGCCCGCACGTCCCTTCAACAGGCCGCATCCAAATCTTCCACCTTCTCCATGTAGCTGGTGCTTACTGGCGTGGGAATAGCGACAACGCGATGATGCAACGAATCTACGGTACAGCTTGGTTTGATAAGAAAGACTTGAAGAACTACCTTCAAATGCGTGAAGAAGCCAAGGAACGTGACCACCGTAAACTCGGTAAAGAGCTTGATCTCTTCATGATTTCACAAGAAGTCGGACAAGGTTTACCATTCTGGTTACCAAACGGAGCCACTATCCGTCGTGAATTGGAACGCTACATTGTTGACAAGGAAATCGCTGCAGGCTACCAACATGTTTACACTCCACCAATTGCCTCAGTGGAACTCTATAAAACTTCTGGTCACTGGGATCACTACCGTGAAGATATGTTCCCAACTATGGACATGGGAGACGGTGAAGAGTTTGTCCTCCGCCCAATGAACTGTCCTCACCATATCGAAGTTTATAAACACCATGTACACTCATACCGTGAATTACCAATCCGTATCGCTGAGATTGGCATGATGCACCGATATGAAAAATCTGGCGCCCTTACAGGCCTTCAACGTGTACGTGAAATGTCCCTAAATGATGGTCATACTTTTGTAGCTCCAGAACAAATTGAGGAAGAATTCAAGAAAATTCTTCAATTGATTATCGACGTGTATGAAGACTTTAATTTGACAGATTACCGTTTCCGCTTGTCTTATCGTGACCCAGAAGATAAACACAAATACTTTGACAACGATGAGATGTGGGAAAATGCACAACGCATGTTGAAAGCAGCTATGGATGATATGGAACTGGACTACTTTGAAGCTGAAGGTGAAGCAGCCTTCTACGGACCAAAATTGGATATCCAAGTTAAGACAGCTCTCGGAAAAGAAGAAACCCTTTCAACTATCCAGCTTGACTTCTTGCTCCCAGAACGCTTCGACCTCAAATATATCGGAGCTGACGGTGAAGAACACCGTCCAGTTATGATTCACCGTGGGGTTATTTCAACTATGGAACGCTTCACAGCTATCTTGATTGAGAACTACAAGGGTGCCTTCCCAACATGGCTTGCACCACATCAAGTGACCCTTATCCCAGTATCTAACGAAAAACATGTGGACTACGCTTGGGAAGTAGCCAAGAAACTCCGTGACCGTGGTGTCCGTGCAGATGTAGATGAACGCAATGAAAAAATGCAGTTCAAGATCCGTGCTTCACAAACAAGCAAAATTCCTTACCAATTGATCGTTGGGGACAAGGAAATGGAAGACGGAACAGTCAACGTTCGTCGCTATGGCCAAAAAGAAACACAAACTGTCTCAGTTGATGACTTTGTTCAAGCTATCCTAGCTGATATCGCCAACAAATCACGCGTTGAGAAATAAAACAATCACTGTCTGAGAAACATTTTTCAGTAAGAAAAAGCAACAACTGAAATAGTTGTTGCTTTTTTATATTTTATTTAACCTGAGCTAGTCGTGATTGGTCAAACCACCACAAATGGTATCCTCATCAACAATCCTTTCTATCCACTAACTGTTGGATATAGGATATCCTCCCAAGATTTGCTTCCTCGAGTTAGAAAAGTTCAATATCCTCAATCCTTGTCTGCTTCATTTTCTTTTACGAGATCTTTTTGTGAATCTTTTTCAGAGAGTTTTTGATCGATATACTTGTTAATGTTTTCATAAAATTCCTTGGTAATCTCACTATCTAATTTTGTCGAATTATGGACTTGATTGACTTTTAATTGAACAGATTGAATACCGTAAGAGGCTTGTTTTTGATGGAGCGTTTCTAATTCTTCTTCTGAAATCGGATCTCCAACAACTGTCAAGACCAATTCATTGTCCCTAGACTTGTAGACTTGATTAATGACCGTATGATTAGAGAACTCTTTTCCTACAAACTGTTTGATCCCTTCTTTTCGCGCTTGATCTATCGTCAGAGTGACTGCTGAATAACTGGCTGGAAGAACCAATAATACAATCAAGGATATCAAGCCAATTTTCATTTTAATGTTTAGCTCTTTAAATGAACTTAAGGGAGATTTTCTCATCAAAATTCTTGTTCCAATAATGTTGGCTAGCATGATAAAGACACAGTTGATCAAGAAAAGATAGAGAGCCCCAAATAAAAATCGTACATTTCCATTAGCTAAACCATAGCCTGCAGTACAGATAGGTGGCATCAGAGCTGTTGCAATGGCTACTCCTGGCACGATATTGTTTGCTTCTTTTTTCCTTGACCCAATTA
>ERZ894226.1271-NODE-1271-length-10473-cov-7.318775_pt1 | contig 10473 bp, 2 predicted proteins | sample MGYA00380294_ERZ894226 | MGnify/ENA primary metagenome ERZ894226 (study PRJEB32331, sample SAMN06328434) | human gut metagenome | biome: human gut microbiome; feature: stool | host: Homo sapiens | collected 2014-10-29 ... | reverse complement strand
CACCTTAAAGACTCATTCATTATATCATTTTTTAGCGCCAAAAAAACTTGATAAATCTTATTTTAACGAGTTTTTTACTATCTTAATATTAAATTAAAAATCCGTCATGTAAGCGACTTGAAAGGGTATTTTTCAAAAAGAACCTTTTCCTAGAAAATATAAAAAAGAGAACCGAAGTTCTCCTTTTTAAATCAATTAGTTTAGCACTCTAGGTGGGTAAGCAAGACCATTCTTATCAAAGTAAACGTAAACTCCTGGTTGAATTTCTACCCATGTGCTAACAGCTCTCTTACCACTATCACCATAGTAATAGCTGATTCGACCATTGCCAGCACTTACTGTTTGCCCTTTTACTTGTTTACCATCTTTAGCAAAGTAATAAGTATCGTCACCAATTTTAACTTCACCAGTCACTGACTTACCATTAGCACCGATATAGTACCAATTGTTGTCTCCTGTTGTGAAGAACTCATTAGTCAAGCGTTCACCTGTTGCAGCATCATACTTGCTATAAGTACCATCTGCATTCTTAACAATACCACCCTTAACTTGGCTTCCGTCTGCATTAAAGTAGAGGTGTTGTCCATTGATAACTTGAGCACCTGTAACAGTCTTACCATTAGCGCCTGCATAGTACCAAACATTGCCATCAGTTGTGAAGAATTCGTTAGTCACTAGCTCTCCAGAACCTTCTTTGTACTTACTATAAGTACCATCTGCATTCTTAACAACGCCACCTTTAACTTGACTTCCATCTTCATTAAAGTAAAGTTTTTGACCATTGATAACTTGAGCACCTGTAGCGGCAACACCATTTTCATCGAAGTGGTACCATTTACCATCGATGTTCCTCCAAGTGTTCTTGATAGCATTACCAGTATGAGCTTCGAAGTAATAAGTCTTACCTTTATAGGTTGCTAACTTATCTTTAGTTTGGAAACCATCTTCACCAAAGTATTGTGTGGAACCATCGATAACAGTAAGACCTTTAGCCATGACACCTTCATTAGTGAAGTAACGGAATTTCACAACCTTAGATTCATTACCATCTTTATCAGTTTCAGTTACATCAAATTTAGTGTAACCACCCTTGTACATTTGACCTTTATAGTTATAAAGGTAAGTATTACCGTTAGCATCAACATAGAAGGCATTGCTCAACATGATACCATTTGGCAAGAAACGATAAACATCTTTACCATTTGGTGAGTATTCACCATTTGTAACCATGTGACCACGTGCATCAAAGTAATAGGTATTTCCATTGAAAGTAACAAAGGCAGATTTAGCTTGATTACCACTTGTACCGAAGTAAGTGATTCCCTTACCATCATTTGAGAACCCAGTAACAGCCTTTTCATTTCCTGTCAATTGAAGAGGAATGAAGTTACCTTCTTTAGTGACAGTGAAATATTTACCAGTTGCTTCATCGCTAAGTACATAGCCAACACCGCGGTCAAGAACGTTTGTTCCGTTGAAGTATTTAGCCTTCCATTGTTTCAATTTAACAGAATCATCAATTGGTTTACCAGTTGAGATCATGTTTTCCGTGAACATTTTAGGGTACTTAGCTTTAAGTTCAGCTAAGAATTCGCCACCATATTGAGCTTGGTAATCCCTACCTGATGACTTAGAGTTAGCTACATAAAGTGAGTGATCAATGATAGCATCTGCAATCTTACGTCCTGCACCGTCAGTACGAGTCGCTGTTACGACTTCTTTACCTGGCAATTGGTAAATTTGGTCTGGAACCCAGTCAGCGATTGCTTGGATACCCGCTTTGTGAAGGGCTTTAAGAGCATCACGAAGATCTTCTTTAGAACCATATTTATTGTTCTTACTCATGGCAAGATCATAACGATCTGCAAAGGCATAACCATTTTGGATAACTGAGTCAAGGAAGGTACCGTCATCGGCAGATACAAATTGTGGTGCCATTTCAAATGATGTTACGCCCCATGATTTGAACAAATCAACATTTTCAGCAATCTTACGGTTAGTATAGACTGAAGGATCTGAACCATCCGGGATAGTTTGGAAGTTTGAGAATCCTTCGTAGATCAATTGTGAATCATAAGCCTCAGTCGCTTTAAGGGTCAATTCGCCTTCTTTTTTAGCTTCTGTTGAAGGTGCTACACGGATATCTTGATCATCTGAAGCTCCGACTGGAACCCAAACTGCTACGAAACCTGACATATCAAATGTTTCATAACCCTTGATGTCATTAGCGCCGAAAGTCAAGACACCATTGCTGTCTGTTTCTTTCACGTAACCTGCTGCGATTGCATCTGCATCAGATGTAAAGTTCTTGATACCATCAGCTGTACCAACAATCAAAGCACGGTATTTCTGGTTGGCATGGATTTTACCCATTTCAACATTAAGTTTAGCTGACTCATGCAAAGTCAATTTTGGATTATTCACTACAAGAGTTACCTGACCAGAGGTACGGCTGTATTTAGAACCTTCTGTATCGTCAGCTGTCATGATGTCTTTACCATAACGTACTGAAGTGTAGACTTCACTTGTGCGGTAAAGTTCAACATCTGAATTGTCCATCTTACCATCAGTTGGCAACCAGTAAGAACGTTGCGCTTGTCCACCAGATACATACTTGATACGGTTCTTCATCAAGTTAACGATGGTGTCGTGATATGGTGATTTAGTTTCCATATAGTGACCGTCATCTGTATAAAGGTCTCCATAGTAGACACGAGTGATCGTTTCCATGTTCTGCAACATTACAGCATAAGCTGCAGGGATGTTATTCAAGGTATATTTTTTGTCGCTGCTGAGCATGTCTTTGTTATAAATCTCAAAGGCTTTCTTCATTTCAGCATCAGTGATTGTGAAACCATCTGATTTTGGATTGATTTCTTTCTTGATGATTTCAGCAATAATATCTTGAACGTTGTTATCATGGGCACGGATAAAGACGTAGTTTCCTGACGCGTCTCCGTATTTCTCATTGTATTTACCAATTGTAGACTGTTTAGCTGTACCGTCTTCGTTGTAGGCAGTGCTTCCATCTTTGTTAATCCAGTCAGTCTTAAAATCGCGTTGAGTCGTATTGAAAGTATTGTTATACAAAGGACTTACAGCTGGTGTACGATCCTTAATTGGTTTAGCCAATGAGAAAAGGAGGGCCAAACGTTGTTTATTTTCCATGGCAAGCGCAGCACCATCAGTCTTGTCATTGTAATGGTTGTCGTTAAGACTCCACGCTTCAAGAACTGAGATATGAGCAAGAGCTTGCGCCTCAGATTTATTTACACCATAGTACTCACGGAAATAGTTTGTGTAGAGTTGAAGCATGTCAGCATTGACATTATCTACCGCATCGACACGGATACCATCGAAGTTAGCATCCTTGTCACCCATAACAATTGAACCCCAGTTCATAAGGTAGTGAATTTGGTTCAATTGTTCCGCTTGAACAACTGGGTTAGATAAGTCTACGTCATTAGCAAGCAAGAAGTCGAAGCCACCCATGTGGTTTGGGTCAGACTGCTCATCAAGAACTGACTTATTAATCGTACCAGTCTGGTTAGTAGCCGTACGGTTCAAAAGACGATAGTTAGAATTTGCCCATGGTGTACGTGAGTCATTCACATAAAGAAGGGCTCCACCTTGAAGGTGATCCTCTCCTCCACCTTTTGAATAGTTTTCAGTTTCTTTGTTCCACTGTGGTTGTGTCTTAACAAAGGCAGAGATAGTTTCACGCAACCATTGTGTTGATTTTTCAGCCTGAATCTTTTGTTCAATCTTAACTTGGATATCCTTAGCAGCACGATTTAAGTCTGCTTGCTTATCTGTGCTTGTGTACTTAGCCTCCAAGTTGAAGACTTTAGACATGTAGTTCAAGTAATTAACTTGCGTATCTACATTTGGCCACCAAGCCATCAAAAGTGGACGGAAATCTTCTGCAGTTGATGCTTGCCAAGTCACACCATCTTTGATGATAGAAACTGGACGGTACCAGCTATCAGCAGTCAAATAACCATTAATCAATTCAAAACTTGCTTCAGATGAATCGTAGGCACGGTTATTGATTGAGAAACCATCAACAATATTTGTTGTTCCAGGTGTGAAAGAGTGTGTTGATGAACTTGTAAGGGCGCCATCTTTGCCGAAGTAAAGCAATTGACCATTTACAGTAATGGCAAAGTTTTCTTTGTGTGAACCATCTTCATTAACATAGTAATATTTACCATCAGTGTATTTGATGTTTTTCAAAGAAAGTGCTGCTTCCACTTCTGAATCTTTCAAAGCAGCTTGAGGAGCTTTAACTTCTGTATTGACGACTTCAGCCTTGACGGTAGCTGGCTGTTCTTCTGCTTTTTCAGTTGTAACAGCTGGTGCATCTGTTGTCACAACTGCTTCTTTATTTGGAACAGCTGCCACTGCTACATCAGCAGTTGTTGCTGTTGTAGCTGCTTCAGCTGTTGCTTGTGTGTTCGTTGTAGTTGCTGTTTCGGCAGCATTTGTTTCTTTAGCAGGCGTTAAAACATCTGCTTCTTTTGTATTTGTACGTTTATCGACTTCTTTGGTTGCTTCTGTAGAAGTAACTAAGTCGGCTGTTGTATCTGAATTTGGTTGAGTTACTGTCTTAACTTGAGTTTCATCCGCTGAAACTGAAGATGTTGTTGCAGACAATCCTCCTACGACAGTAGCAAGTGCTGCAGAGGCAACTGCAATTGTAACCCATTGCTTCTTAACTTTATGAAGCTTATAGTGTACCTTATTTTCCATTATAATTTTCCCCGTGATTTTATTTGTCAAAATCAGACTGAAATCTATCCGATTTCAAACAATTACATTATATCATTATTTTCTAACTATTTCTCGAATTAATTGTTTTTTTATAAATTATATGTAACATAACAGCAACATTAGAAAAGTTTTGTAACACACCTATTTCATAGGCTTTCAATTCTCATTTTCATATCATTTGATAAGTAAAACTATTTTCTATAAAAACCACTAAAACCCTTGATACAATGGCTTTTACAACGATTCTGACTCAAAATTGATATTTGTCAGATTTTTTCTTTAAGGAGCATAAAAAGGCAAAATTTCTTTAAACGATTCTCGTTTTCAAGAAATTTCACCTATAAATTCATGTCAAATCATATCGTTTTTCACTTAATCTCTCAGATTAAGATTAGATTGATTGATTATTTATCAAAATCAGCATAACCATTTTCGTCGAAGAAGACTGTCTTACCATCTTGGAATGTAATCCATGTATTTGTCACACGTTCTCCAAGAACTGATTCGTAGTATTCCACTCCTTTTGGTGTACTGATTGGGCTACCTTTAACTTGACGTCCCAAATGATCAAAGTAATATTCTTTACCATCGATATTTTGGCGTCCTGTTACAGCCTTACCATCTTTGAAGTAGTACCAAACATTGTTACCAGTTGTCAAGAAACGGTTATTGATACGTTCACCTGAATCTTTATCATAGTATGAAAGTGAACCGTCAGCATTCTTAACAAAGTCACCTTTAACTTGGCTACCATCTTCCTTGAAGTAATAGTTTTTACCGCCAATGCTATAGGCACCTGTCACGATTTCACCATTATCTTTGGCATAGTACCATGTCTTACCACCATCAAGAGTGAAGAAATCAGATTTGACTTGGCTTCCATCAGCATTGAAGTAATAGTTAAGGTGGTCAATTGTTTGACGACCTGTAGCGAGGTTACCATCCTTATCAGCATGGTACCACTTGCCGTTTACTTCGAAGAACTTGTCTTTAACCTTGTAACCATTATCTACAGTGTAGTAGCTAATCTTGCCATTTTCAGTAACAAATTCACCTTTAACTTGGGCACCATTTGCACGGAAGTAGTATTCGTGACCATCCAAAGTAAGGGCACCTGTCACATTTTTACCAGCCGCATCACGGTAGAACCATGTTGAGCCATCTGTTGTGTAGAATTCACCCTTCTTAGCTTGTGCATAGCCTTGATCATTGAATTCATACCAGATACCATCGATTTCAGCCCAACGATTTGTGTAGGCATTACCAGAATTTTTATCGAAGAAGTAGAGTTTTCCGTCTGGAGTAACATACTTAGTACCTTTAGCTTGGAAGCCATTTTCATCAAAGTATTGCAATCCTCCACCAGCATAAGTCAAGCCAACAGCCATTTCTCCAGTTGGTGAGAAATAACGGAATTTAGCTTCTGTTTCTGAAGTACCTTCTTTCGGTACATCGAATACAAAGTAACCATCTTTGTACTGCTCACCAAAGCTACCAAAGTAATAATATTTACCATCCTGTTGATAAATAGAATCACGAAGCTGGATACCGTTTGGCAAGAAGAAATAAGTCTTACCATCGATATCTTGACGACCAGTTAACATATAACCTTCTTTATCGAAGTAATAGTAATTTCCAGCATATTTAATGAAGGCATTCTTAGCTTGGAAACCACTATTATCAAAGTAGGCCATACCCTTACCATCATAGTAGAAACCTGTCTTACCACCTTGATCTGTCAAAGGTTTTGGCAAGAAGATACCATTATCAGTAACTTGATAGTAGCGACCAGTAGCATCGTTGCTGAGAACATAACGACTACCACGACCAAGGATATTAGTACCATTCATGTACTTAGCAGACCATTGCTTGATTTTAACAGATGGATCAATCTTCTTACCAGTTGATATCATCACATCTTCAAACAACTGTGGATATTTCTTTTGGAGCTCATCAAGGAACTCACCACCATATTGAGCTTGGAAGTCCTTACCTGATGATTTAGAATTTGCAACATATAAAGTGTTATTGATATAAGCATTGGCCTTTGGAGTACCATAACTATTAGCACGTGTTGCTGTTACAACTTCTTGTCCTGGTAATTGGTAAAGTTGATCTGGTACCCAGTCAGCAATTGCTTGAATACCTTGCTTGTGAAGGGCTTTAAGTGCATCACGAAGATCTTCTTTAGAACCGTATTTGTTATTCTTGCTCATGGCAAGGTCATATCGGTCAGTAAAGGCATAACCATTTTGGATAACAGAATCAAGGAAGGTACGGTCATCAGCCGATACAAATTGAGGAGCCATCTCGAATGATGTGATTCCCCATGACTTGAAGAGTTCTGCATTTTCTGCAATCAATTTATTAGTATATTGGCTATCTTTTTCAACAAAATCTTGGAAGTTTGAGAAACCTTCATAGATAACTTGTGAGTCCAATGCTTCAGTAGCAGAAAATGTCTTGTCAAGTTTCTTATCTGAACCTTTAACACGGATATCTTGGTTATCAGGTGCACCTACTGGTACCCAAACACCAAGATAACCTCTCATATCAACAGTTCGATACCCCTTGATTTCATCTCCACTGAAAGTCAAGTTCCCTTCAGCATCAGTGTATTTAATTTTTCCAGCTGCTGCTGCATCATTTTCGTAAGTGACAATTCCCTTATCAGTACCAAGAAGTAATGGACGGTAGGCTTGGTTAGCATGAAGTTTACCCATGTTAACTTTCAAAGTACCATCACCCAGTGAGAAATCCTGATTATTGGCAATAAGGGTCAACATACCAGAATGTTTACTTGTTTCTGCTACACCCGTAGTTTGGTCAGCAGTCATAATATCTTTACCGTAACGAACAGATGACAAGATTTCTTTTCCATTGAACGTGTCGACTTTCATCGATTGTCCACCTGAAACATATTTCATACGGTTCTTCAAGAGCGTTGTGATAGCATCGTAGTAAGGAGACTTGGTAGCCATATATTGGCCGTTATCCGTATAAAGATCTCCATAATAAACACGAGTTACCTGCTCCATATTTTGAAGAATCAAAGCATAGGCAGCTGGAATATTGTTAATAGTATAACGTTTTTCTGCCTTCTTCATATCTTCATTATAGATTTCAAAGGCACGTTTCAATTCAGCATCAGTCATGGTATAACCATCTGATTTTGGATTGATTTCTTTTTGAACAATATCACGAATGATATCTTGAACAAGGTTATCATGAGCACGCGCAAAGATATAGTTAGCTTGTGTATCTCCATACTTACTATTATTTGTACGGTCTGTCAAACTGCTAGTAATCAAATCTTTCAATGAAGAGCCCGATCCATAAAGTGCACCCATAATTGCATAACGAAGGTTATTATCCATGGCAAGGGCTGCACCATCATGTTTTTGATTATAAGCATTATCATTTAAATCCCAAGCTTCAAGGATAGAAATGTGAGCGAGTGCATTAGCTTCAGATTTATCCACACCAAAGGCTGCTCGGAAGTAGTTTGTATAAACTTGGAGAAGGTCAGCATCGACATTGTCAACTGCATCAACACGGATACCATCAAAGTTAGCATCCTTATCACCCATAACAATTGATCCCCAGTTCACAAGATAGTGAATTTGGTTCAACTGCTCAGCTTGCACAACTGGATTTGAGTTATCAACGTCATTGGCAAGTAGGAATTCATAACCACCCAAGTATCTTCCTGTACCATTTAGAGAACCATCTTGGTTACTTGGTGTACGGTTAAGCAAACGGTAATCAGAATTTGCCCAAGGGGTCTTGTCATTATTGACATAAAGAAGAGCTCCCCCTTGAAGGTGGTCAGCAAGGGTATAGTTTTCAGTTGTAGTATTCCACTGGTCTTGTTCTTTTACAAAAGACTCAATTGCTTGACGAAGCCATTCTGTTGATTGTTTAGCAGAGATTTCTTGCTCAATCTTAATTTGAATAGTCTTAGCAGCTGCATTCAATTCAGATTGACTTTGGCTGGTTGAATAAGTTGCGTTAAGGTTAAAGTGTTTAGAGAAAGTATTGAGGTAGGCAACTTGTGTATCTACATCAGGCCACCATGCCATCAAAAGTGGACGAAAGTCTTTCTCAGTTGATACACGCCATTTTTCACCATTTTCCAAAATGGTGACTGGACGGTACCAGCTGTTTGGTGTCAAGTATCCATCTACCAACTCGAAGCTTTCTTTCTTAGAATCGTAAGCACGATTATGTGAAGAGAAAGCATCAACTAGATTAGTTGTACCTGGTGTGAATGAGTGTGTTACTGTGCTTGTCAAAGCACCGTCTTTACCGAAGTAAAGCAACTGGCCATTAACTGAAACAGCAAAATTTGTTTTGTATGAACCATCTTCTTTGACATAATAGTATTTACCATCAACTTGTTTGATGTTGTCCAAAGAGAGTGCTGCTGTTTCTTCTTTTTCAGTAACGCCAGATTTTGGTTTTTCAGCTACTGTAAGCGTTGTATCTGTCGCAGTCGCAGTTCCAGCTGGTGCTTCTGTTGTTGCATCATTTACTACTGCTGCACGATCAGTTGTTGCTGGTGCCACCGTATTAGCACTTGTATCTGCTGCAGTGCTTGCTGCCGCAGGAGTTTCGACTGTTGTAGTATCAGCTGCCTTGTCATTTGTTACTGCTGTAACATCTGTCGTAGCAGTTGCTGCTGGAGTCGCTACTTCATGCGTTTCGACCACAACATCGCTTTCAGCTGTCGTAGTAGCAACTGGTTCTGTTGTTTCATCGGCTGAAACCTTTTGATTAGCTACTGTAGCACCACCTACAATAGAGGCAAGTGCTGCCGAAGTGACGGCAATCGTCACCCACTGCTTCTTAACTTTGTGAAGCTTATAATGTACCTTTTTTCCCATTTTAGGTCCTCTTTTCATTTTCCTAGTTTGAATAAAATCTACATAATTCAAACAATTTCATTATAGCATATTTTTTTCAGCCATTTCGAGTCTTTATCAAGTCATTTCAATTTTTAATCATAATGTAAATTGAAAAACATTTCGATAATCATTAAAAACTACCGAATGTCGAAAACGGTAGTTCTTTCTATATTTTTAGAAGTAATCGAGAGGTAAATAAGCTATCTCTATTCAATCAGTTAGCGATTTTCAAGTCAGCTATTAAGCAAAAACGACGTTATGTTGGACCCTGTAGCTGACTAAAAAGAGCAAGGTTTCTGTGACCAATTTTGCCACAACTAGTCCTAAACCAATAGCAACTAGACTACTAAGTAAGAAATAGTTACAAGCCAAGAGGACTAGGACCAACATAAAGTAACGAACACTCGATCTAAAGAGAGAGCTTGTCGGATTGAAGACCACATTGGCGTTCAGCAAACACTGGCTGGAAGCCGAAATCACACGAGCTAGCACGACCGAAAGGAGGAGATTTTTCGTCAAGGCAAAGAGCACAAATAAGGCTGTTGCATCAATGACTGAGGCCAAGACGGCCGTGCCAGAGAACTTTAAAAAAGGGCTGTAAATACGGATGGAATCACGAATGGGCCGAAAGTGCGAGCTTTTATTCTCCTCCAGATAAACGGTCTCGATAGGGACTTCAGAGATTTGGTGGCCTGACTTTTTGGCTTCAAGCAACATATTAAACTCGTACTCGAAACGATTGCCATCCAGATTAAGAAGCCATGGAATCAGGTCGGTTGACATGCCTCGAAGC
>ERZ894226.1269-NODE-1269-length-10483-cov-6.968450_pt1 | contig 10483 bp, 6 predicted proteins | sample MGYA00380294_ERZ894226 | MGnify/ENA primary metagenome ERZ894226 (study PRJEB32331, sample SAMN06328434) | human gut metagenome | biome: human gut microbiome; feature: stool | host: Homo sapiens | collected 2014-10-29 ... | reverse complement strand
ATCAAGAACTTTGCAAAATATGAAGGAAACGCTGCTGGTAAAGCACTTGTTTCCGCTGGTCCGCAGAAATAAATTTTCTGAATTGACCGAAAGGAAGCCCCTGACATGAAAGTGTCAGGGGCTTTCTTTTATGAAAATATCTGGAGAAATAAAATAGTTTCCTGCCCGAAAGTACAGACTGATGGGACAGGAAACTATTTTACAGCACACTCTAAAATAATGCAAAAAATTTCAGCACCACAGAGCGTGAATTGTTGCGTCACTGGTTTTCGCCGTACCCTGATACGCCTTCAAAATAGAAAATAAGGCAAATCAGCAGGACAAGAGCAGTTCACGTACCATTTCTGCATCAAAGGTAACAGAGGAAACATGGTTGACTTCTATCTGATATAACGCATTTGCTGCGATATGCTCAGCAGCCTGCTCAAGATCACGAATACCGCTTGTGTTTTCGTGGCAGGAGATTACGGCATCGAGTCCTTCCGGCGTCAGAATGCATTCTTTTTCTTTCATACCGATACGTTTTAACACCTTTGGAAGTGCATAGCGGGAGAAAATGATTTTCTTTTCTTCCGGTGTGTAATCCGGAATTTCAATCACAGCGAAGCGGGACATCAGCGGAGCACTGATCTGGTTCTTGTCGTTTGCGGTTGCAATCGGGTATACACCGACGGTCGGGATCATACATTCGATATAGTTATCGGTAAAACCAAGATTATCAAGAAGGGTCAGCAGAACATCTGCCGGGTTTCCGTTTCCTTTGCCGGAGGCAGCCTTGTCGAGCTCATTGATGATAAAGACGAGGTTGGATTCACCAGCCATGGAAAAAGCATCCATGATGATTCCCGGTTTTGCGTTTGCGTAGATGCGGGAACTTCCAGTCAGCTGTTCCGGGTCATTAATCGAACTCATATCGAGTGTTGTCCACGGTAGTTTTAAGATACGCGCAACGGCATAAGCAATCTGCGATTTTCCGGTTCCGGCAGGACCGATCAGTAACAGACCATAGGCCGGCAGTGTATGAGTCCGGTTAATCTGAATGATGGTTTCGATAATTCTCTGCTTCACACGTTCCATGCCATATAGTTCTTCATCGAGGATCCGGCGTGCTTCCACTGGATCAATGGCTTCAAAATAGTTGCTTTTCCATTGAATATTCATCATCATGGAGAGGGCGCGCTGTGCGTGGCGACGTTCTTCGGGAGAGACTTCGTGGGAACGGGCAACAGCGAGGTTTCGACGAGCCCAAAGGCGGATATTGTCCGGCAGCGTTCTTCCAGCACAGTTCATAAAATCAGTGATGGATTGGATGCTGGTGAGCTTCATGCTGTCACCGGTTTCCTCTTGATCCTCATCCGCAACTTCTTCTTCCGGTGCATTGCTGGCGAGGAGACGCTCAATCATAAACTGTAAAAATCCATCTTCTGCAGATAACTTTGTTCTTCCACCAAAAGAAATTTCCTGAATTTTGTAAACAGCATATCCCTCTTCAACATTTTTACCAGAAAGCTGAATGTGAATATGATGTTCGCCAAGCCATTTTAAAAGACTGACAAAACGGGCATCAACCTTTAAGATATCTGCGCTGATTGTGCCATCTTCTTCTTCAAATTCAAAAGTTGTCTGTTTATTTGGATTTGCGAAAATACCAAAGGAATGATGTTTCCATTCTCTTTTTTGATTATCGATCACAAGAATTGGATTTTCCGGTGAAGCATGGTCATTATCTGAGTAAACCATCGCGTATGTGCAACGTACAGGCTCTTTTTTAGCCTGCATATTACTAAAATCAAATACTGGCATGATTGTTCTCCTTTTATATATAGTAAATGTATAATTTGAAGATAATTTTATCATAAAAATGCAAGGATATCAAAGAAAGGAAAGAAAAATTATGTTTTACACAAACACAATTTAAACCCGTTTTTGTTTAAAATAATAAGCAATTCCTATGTAACATATTCCCTTACAAATCATAATTATCTAAAAAATGATGTTTCACTCCATCTTTTTTATAGGCGATAACAGTTTCAATATTTACATTTTCCACACTCTTAAAGATATGTGCTTCAACATATGGATTTTTCTTTTTGATTTCTGCAATAAGCTGCTTTATCTCTACTCTCTTAGACTGATTTTCCTCGTTATTACATGTTGTACAAGTATCTGTAAATTTACATGCACACTGAATAAACCGAAGATCGTTATAATCTCTCCATGCCTTAATATCATCCTCACGGATAAGATATAATGGACGAATCAATTCCATCCCCTCAAAATTCGTACTATGAAGTTTCGGCATCATCGTCTGGATCTGCGCGCCGTAAAGCATTCCCATAAGAATCGTCTCAATAACATCATCATAATGATGTCCCAGAGCTATTTTATTACAGCCCAATTCCTTTGCAAAATTATAGAGATACCCTCTTCTCATTCTGGCACAGAGGTAACATGGAGACTTTTCAATATGATATACAGATTCAAAAATATCAGATTCAAAAATATGAATAGGAATCTTTAATTTTCTTGCATTCTCTTCAATAACCTTTCTGTTTTCCGGACTATATCCTGGATCCATAACTACAAACTTCACCTCGAATGGAAACTTATTATGCAGTTTTAACTCCTGAAAAAGCTTCGCCATCAGCATAGAATCCTTTCCGCCAGAAATGCATACCGCAATACAATCTCCTTCTTTTACAAGTTCATACTGATTAATCGCCTTTGTAAACTTACACCAGATATTCTTACGAAACTTTTTTCGGATACTCTTCTCTACCTGTGCACATACCTCGTCTGCCTGCTGATTCTTCATTTCATTTAACAACCAGGAAGTATATCCGCCTTTTAAACTATATGCATCATATCCTCTATCGCGTAATTCTTCTGCAAGTTCCTGACTAATACGTCCTCGCGCACAGTAAATAATCAGCTTCTTTTCCGCAGAATCTTCTCTTTCTGCCGCCTCTGCCTCATCTGCTTTTACAAGTCCACCCGAATATTTTTCTAAAATTTCTTCCTTGCTCATATGAATTGCTCCGGGAATGATTCCGTGTCCTACTTCTACATCTCCACGCATATCAAGTAATATATAGCTGTCTGGCGTTAATTGTCCTAACTCATTTATTGTAATATCCATCTATTTACCCTTTCATTTTTATAACTTTTTATCATTCTCAAACTTCTATTTTTACCATTAAACAGATTGAAATACATTCTGAAAAACTCACAGAGAGATATTATCACGTTTTTTTAAGATTTTCCATCAAAAATCATAGAATAATACAGGTATTTTTATATTGACATTTCATTTCTCATGGGTTATAATCTAATCACAGTAATAGTTACTATTTTTATTTACAAGAGGTATTATAACCATATTAAAATTTTAGAAAAGGAGAAGAACACATGGCTAAATTTTATCGTACAGAAGACAGAACAGTATTATTAGAATTATTTGGGGCAGGTTCCTCTGTAGAGAACCTTAAGAATTTAAAAGCGAACACAACAGATGCCGCTGTAGAGAAACACGTTCCTGTAGTAACACAGGAAGGTAATAAGATTACCGTTGCTGTTTCCTCCGTAGAACATCCAATGCTTCCAGAACATTATATTATGGGCGTATATATCGAAACAAAGAACGGTGGACAGCTCCATAAATTCCAGCCAGGAGATACTCCGAAGGCTACATTTACATTAGCTGATGGAGATGAATTTGTAGCAGCTTACGAATACTGCAATCTCCACGGATTATGGAAGGATAAATAGGAATTTGCCGGGGTGAGTAAACAGACGAACCCCCAGAGAAAATATACCCTATATCTGTGACTTTAGTCGCGGCGGTTTGAATATTCGCTTAAGTGCTCGTATCCAAACCTTGCTCCGAGGCCACAGATATAGGGTATATTTTCTCTGGGGGTTCTGGTTGTTTCAATCCGGCAAATTTATTAAAAGATTTGGGGAAGAAGACAGGAGAGATAGAAGTAATTCGAGTCAATCCTTCAAAAAAAAGTTACAACGAAAGCTATAACCTTCTGGAGCGTCCTCAAATCTCTCCAACAATAAATAGCAATTCCATCCCTAGCCAAAACACAGCCCTCTGTAAGATAAATAAAGCATATTTGTGGCCTCGGAGCAAAGGTTGGATGCGAGCGCTTTTACGCGAACATTCAACCTGCAGCGACTAAAGTCACAAATATGCTTTATTTATCTTACAGAGGGTGTCTCCTTTGCCTGCGGCAAATTCCTATTTAGATTTAGCTGCTGTTGTAGCTTCACTAGAGGCTTCTGTTGTAGAAGCTTCACTGGAAGCTGCTGTTGTCTCTGTTGATGTCTCTGTAGCTGTGGAATCCGCACTCTTTAAAGATACCTGTGCCCAGAGTTTCTGGTCTACATCTTTATTATAGTCCCATTTCTTCTCAAGTTTCTTAGTCCAGTTGTCATATTTCTTCTGGAAAGCTTCGGACTGTTTCTTTTCTTTTAAAGTTTTCTTATTGCTTGCTGTTTCTTCTTTATCTGTGTAAGCAACAAGTTTAGCGATAACGTATCCGTTGTCACATTCTAAGACTTTATCTGCAATATCGCCATCTTTCATGCTCTTCATTACTTTTTCGAAAGCTTCTCCCTCTTCGGATTCGCCTGCTGCATAGGATTCATCTGTGTTGGAGTAATTCTGTTCTTTGGCAACTTTCTTAATTGTCTTCTTGCCGCTCTGGATTTCTTTGAGAGCTTTTTCTGCTTTTGCTTTCACGGCCTTTTTCTCTTTTTTACTCATTTCTGTTGTCTGGCCGTTATCACCTGTCTTTGTTGTGGCAAATACAACTCTGTAGATTGTGGACTTTCTTGCTTCATCGTCTGTTACTGTAACTTTTTCTTTGCTTTCAATCTTCTTCTGAACCTTAGAAGCAAGTGTACTGTCTTCATAGATTTTTTCTACATCTTCACGAGTAGCACCACATTCTTTCATAACCTTTTTACCAGTCTTATCCTGATAATAGGAAAGTGCAGAATCACTGCACTGCTGTTTTTCTGAATGAGTTAACTTACAGTCATACTTATCTGCCTTTTTGATAAGGATGATGTTCTGTTTCATCTGGGAAATAACTTGCTTTTTTACATACTCTTCAAATGTCTGGTCATTTCCATCATCGTCCTTACCCATGGACATACTCCAGAAGTCACTTCCATAGTAACTGCTGTAAGTCTGCTCATACTGTGCGCTAAGCATCTTAGCATACAGCCATGCTTCTTTTAATGTGACATCTGTTCCGTCATAGCTGAATAAAACTTTATTTCCATCCTGTGTTTTTGTTCCTTTTCCACTGCTTGATGTAGAACAGCCGGTCATGAGACTCAGGGCCATGATTACTACAAGAACGAGGGAAAGAACTTTTGTTAATTTCGCTTTCATTTGAACCTCCTATAATTTTACACTACATTTTTCTATTATAGTACAAAAGGAAGAATACAACAAGTAAATTCTGGTTTGTAGGGTTAGAGAAAGAAACAGGAACTCTGGTAAATTATTTTTCAGAGGGATTGACACTTGAAGCAACTTAGTAATTCCTTTGAATTAACAGGAAAATGCTAATTTTTAGCTACATTACCATACAGATTTTGATATTAGTTATTTATGATTCGGATTATTATCGTAAAATTGTTGAGATATTGTAACCATAGTTTGAATGTTAATCTTTAATATCTCATTTTACGGGAAGCCACAACCTATTAGAGAATCCCCAAATCCTCTAAGATAAGTTCTGATTTTGCTTCTACAGCCAACGAACAGTACCCAAAGAGAGCCGATACCCTATATTTGTGGCCTGGGAGCAAAGGTTGGATGCGAGCGCTTTAAGCGAACATTCAACCTGCTGCGACTAAAGTCACAAATATAGGGTATCGGCTCTCTTTGGGTGCGTCTCCTTGCCTGCGGCAATCAGGATTTATCCTGTAGTTTTTGGATTCCCCCAATGATTTCCCTGACTTTTGCCAGCAAGTCTTTTTTCGGTATCCCTGTGGATTCGAACACAAACACCGGATTCGCTTCTGGTTTTATTTTCATCTTGTTGCGGTACTGTTTGAGGAAACCGTCAATTTCTTCAACGCGAACTTTCGCCCGTGGGTTCATGGTAAACAGGATTTTGCTTCCTTTCTGCTCGATGGAAAGAAGCCATGCCTGATGGGCTTCTTCTCTAAGGAGTGCAACGTCCATCAGGCGGATGAGTGGTGCTGGTGTATCACCGTAACGGTCGGTCATTTCTTCGATCATGTCCTCGGATTCTTCCTGCGTCTCGATAGTTGCGATTCGTTTATACCAGGAGAGTTTTTCGGATTCGCTCTTGATGTAGGTTTCCGGAATGTAAGCATCGATGGACAGGTCGATGGATGTGGTAAATGTATCGACTTCCTGCTGTTCGCCTTTCATTGTTAATACGGCCTCGTTGAGCATTTTGCAGTAAAGGTCGTATCCGACGGATTCCATATGACCGGATTGTTCTGCACCAAGAAGATTCCCGGCCCCACGGATTTCGAGGTCACGCATAGCGATTTTGAAACCACTTCCTAAGTCAGTGAATTCACGGATAGCTTTTAATCGTTTTTCGGCTTCTTCTTTTAAGATAGAGTTTCTTCTATACATTAAGAATGCGTATGCAGTTCGGTTGGAACGGCCGACACGGCCTCTTAGCTGATAAAGCTGGGAAAGGCCAAATAACTGTGCATCCTGAATAATCATCGTGTTAACATTTGGGATGTCGAGTCCAGTTTCGATGATGGTCGTGGAGACTAAAACATCTATTTCTTTATTGATAAAGCCGGACATAATCGTTTCAAGCTGGCGCTCGCCCATTTGCCCGTGTGCATACTCTACTGTGGCATTTGGTAAAAGCCGTTGTAAGCCTGCTGCTACTTCATCGATATTGTTGACTCGATTGTATACATAGTATACCTGTCCGCCTCTGCCAAGTTCTCGTTCGATTGCTTCGCGGACAAGTTCCTCGTTGTACTCCATAACGTAGGTCTGAATTGCCCGGCGGTCCACTGGTGGAACTTCAAGAACACTCATGTCACGGATTCCGGCAAGACTCATGTGCAGGGTTCTTGGAATTGGGGTTGCGGACAATGCCAGAACGTCAACATCTTTCTTCAGCTGCTTGATTTTTTCTTTCTGTTTTACGCCAAAACGCTGTTCCTCATCAATAATAAGGAGTCCGAGATTCTTGTATTTGATATTTTTTGAAAGAACTTTATGTGTGCCGATGACAATGTCAATCGTCCCGTTTTTCAGTCCATCAAAAATACGTTTTTGTTCTTTTGGCGTGCAAAAACGAGAAAGCATGGCAATCTCGACTGGATAATGTTCCATTCTTTCTTTAAATGAATTGTAATGCTGCTGTGCTAAAATGGTTGTCGGTACAAGATAAACTACCTGTTTGCTGTCCATAACTGCCTTAAATGCCGCTCGGATTGCAACCTCGGTCTTTCCATATCCAACGTCTCCGCAGATAAGACGGTCCATAATTCGATGACTTTCCATATCACGCTTGGTATCTTCAATCGCACTTAACTGATCTTCCGTTTCTTCATATGGAAATAATTCTTCAAATTCTTTTTGCCAGACGGTATCTTTGCCGTAAGCGTAGCCTTCTTTTGCCTGCCGCTCGGCATAAAGTTTTACCAGATCCTGTGCCGCAATCTGCACCTGTGAGCGAACCCGGCTTTTCGTCTTTTCCCATTCTGTGCCGCCAAGCTTATTCAGTTTTGGCTTTCTTGCACTTAAATTCGAATATTTCTGAATGAGTTCAAGCTGTGATGCCGGAACAAAAAGATTACTCGCATCTTTGTATTCAATATTGATGTAATCTTTCGTAATTCCATTGGACTCAATTTTTTCCATGCCACGGTAAATACCGAGTCCATATTTTTCATGGACAACATAATCACCGACTGAAATCTCCGAAAGAGAATTGATTTTCTGGCCACTGTACTGGCTTTTCTTCTTCGGCTTTTTGGCCTTTCTTTCCTTGAAAATGTCTTTTTCGGACAAAACGACAAATTTAAGCGTCGGGTACTCAAAACCATTTCCAAGTCGGCCACTCGCCACCATAATCTCCCCCGGTGCAATCGTGCGGTCAAAATCAGCTGCAAAATACGCAAGCAGACCATAATCCTTGATATTTTCTGCAAGACGCTTCGCCCTTGTTGTTGAAGAAGAAAGCAGCAAAATCCTGTAATTTTGCTTTTTCCAGTGTTCTAAATCCTTGATAAGCTGGTCAAAACTATTATTATATGAAAAAATGGACTTTGCCTCGATATCACAAATGGTTTTCGGCTTGTAAAAAGCGTAATCCTGAATAACAGAACTGAGCAAAATAAGCGGTTCCACCATCACTTTTGACAGAATCTCCTCATATCCAAACAGCAAATCCGCCTGTCCCGGCAGCACATATCCACCTTCTAATCGACTCTGCATACAAAGGAAAAATTCTTCCTCATATGCCTTTCCTTTTTCCAGAACACGATGCGGTTCATCAATGAAAAAGAGTGTATTTTCTGGTAAATATTCAAGAAATGAAACCGTTTTCTCATAAAAATAGGACAATAATGCCTCACTTCCCTCTGCTGTTCCAAAAGAAAGAAGTTCCTCCTCTGTCCTTACCGTCATCTTCCGAAGACGTTCTTTTTCCGCAAGACGCTTTCTCTTCTTAAATGCTTCTTCCTGCTTCTTATACTCTTCCTTCATTCGGCGAACTGCCTCACCAATCTTATTTCTTGAAAGAATCATTTCTGTCGCAGGGTATACCTGAACCTCGTCCAGCTTTTCCACACTTCGCTGCGTTTCCGTATCAAAAGAGCGGATGGAATCCACTTCATCCCCCCACAGCTCAATTCGAACCGGAAGTTCCTCCGTCAACGGGAAAATGTCAATGATTCCCCCTCGGATACCGAACTGCCCTGGCGCTTCCACCAGGCCACTGTTTTCATATCCAAGCTCTGAAAGCTTGAGTTTTAATGCATCTGTATCAATAATTGATTCAAAATCAATCGTCAGGCAATGCTCCTTAAACTCCTCAAACGGAATCATTTTCTCCATAAACACATCAAGACAGGCAACAATCGTGAGAGGCTTTCCCTCCACAATCTTTTTTAAAATGTCCATTCGCTGCCGCTCAATGTGATTACTATGCACATCTGCACTGTAAAACAGCACATCTCTCGAAGGATACAGCACCGTATTCGGATCAAAAAAACTCAAATCCTGATACAGCTCCTTCGCCTTCTCTTCTTTATACGTCAACACAAACCGACAAGGAAAATCCTCCCCCAAATTTGGAATAAAGTGTGCTTTTTGAGAATCAACACAACCATTCAGGACGATGGGATAAGCCTGTTGGCTCATTGCGGTTTTTATATCAATATAAGTATCGAATTTTAAAAGAGGGTTTGATAAAGTTTTCATGATACCTCCTTTCATTTTGGTTGTTGCACTTTTCTGTTGCATGCTGGGCTTCTAAAAATCAAGTATAGAAAAATTTATTTGGAAAAAGCCTTTTTATACTATTCCTATTTCATAGTACTCTAAAGGGATGATTTTATTCCGTTGCGCTAAACATTCCATTTTGCCCAATAAAGCAAGAACTTCTCGGGAATGAGCTCGAAGTTCTTATGGTCAAAATTCCACAGCGCAAAGTCATAAAACTCATTCCCTTTAGAGTACTATGAAATATCCTAGAATATCTTGCTCTTTCCAAGTAAATATTTTTTTCTCCTATTCCAAAGTTTTTCTCTTCTTCTTTCCTACGCTATATTTGTTCATTGCTTCTGAAAATTCATCCTGTGCAAAAAGTTCTGCTGCTTTTTCGGCTTTGTCTAATGCATCGGAGAGCAGTTCTTTTTCGTCGTCTTTGAAATGTCCAAGAACATAATCTGCAAGATCCTGTCCCGGATGTTTTTCGCCGCCGATACCGACACGGATTCGTGGAAAAGTGTCTCCTCCTAAATGTTTAATAATGCTCTTCATTCCATTATGTCCGCCGGCACTTCCTTTCGTGCGAAGACGAAGCATTCCAGGCTCTAAACTGATATCATCATAAATTACGAGGATGTCGCTTAAATCCAGCTTATAGAAATCCATGATTGGCCTAATGCTTTCGCCGCTTAAGTTCATATAAGTTAATGGTTTTACGAGAAGAACTTTGCTGCCACCGATGATACCACTTCCTACCATTGCCTTGAACTTATGCTGATTAATATTGATTCGATTTGCCTCTGCGATACGGTCAATCGCCATATATCCTACATTGTGTCTTGTTCCTTTATACTGGTCTGTTGGATTACCCAATCCTACGATTACTTTCATTCTATGTTCCTTTCGTGATTTTATTTCTTCTGAGGTTTCTTTTGTACTTTTTTCTTCTTGATTTTGTAACTTTAATTGTTTTTGTTTATTTATATCTTTTTCTTTTTTTGATGTTAACTTATCTAT
>ERZ894226.1254-NODE-1254-length-10651-cov-6.608532_pt1 | contig 10651 bp, 12 predicted proteins | sample MGYA00380294_ERZ894226 | MGnify/ENA primary metagenome ERZ894226 (study PRJEB32331, sample SAMN06328434) | human gut metagenome | biome: human gut microbiome; feature: stool | host: Homo sapiens | collected 2014-10-29 ... | reverse complement strand
TCAATCCCTTGACCGGCCACGGTTACCCCGGCAAACCAGCCAATTTCGGCCGCATTGCCTCGAATGACATCGACTTTAATCATGTCTAGCAAACGCGTCACAAACTGCGCCCGGTACGGCATCCCCACCGCCACCGGATCCAAAACAACAGGCTTGTGTTGCCGGTTAGCCGCTTGCCCAACCGCAACAAATAGTGGCCAGCGGGCTTCCGATAAGGTACCGGTATTCAACACGACAGCATCGGCGATGGCCACAAGTTCTTCGGCTTCGGCCACCTCATCGGTCATTAAGGGGGATGCCCCCAATACATTAATTGCATCGGCAACCCGTTGCATGGTTACCAAGTTCGCCACATTTAATACCAGTGGCTGTTGTTCACGGATATTGGTCAATAACGTTGTCATCATTCCTCCTAGAAACTAAAAAATCGACCAACCCGCGTAACAAAAAACGGATCGATCGATTGGAAAGACATTCTAGTCGGTCTACCATCTTCCCTACGCAAGTCTTAACTCAACAGGTTCAAAGGGTCCGGTTTCCCGTCTCAGCCAAATGGCTCCCCTAGTGGTGAATATTCAATTCTTCTTTAGTCTAGCAGAAGTTGCGCAAAAAACAACCAACGCTTTGCTGTTGTATCAACTGATTTTTTGCTAGACTGAGCATAAGGAGGCGGTATCATGACATTATTATTGGGGATTATCATGCTCGGACTCGGCTTATTAGAGATCGTGCTGTCAAAGCGTTCGGTCAAAACCTACGAAAAGGTGGCCCGCCCGACTGACTCACCATTTAAACTATTGGGGTTTGGTTACGGTTTTTACATTGGCATCGTCATTGCACTTTTGTCACTCGGTCCCATCATCACCGGGATTATGCAACTCATTTAACAATTAACAGGCTGACCTAGCGTCAGTCTTTTTTACTACATAAAAACCCGTCAGCCACCACAGCCAACGGGTATCCCGACGTATCACGGCGCACACTAATCCCAAATTAGTGTGACGCAGCCATTCCATTGTTTGCATCGTGCTTATGCGATGCCACCTTTGCTGACACCACGTCAGCAACATCTTCATCATTCTCTTCAATCTTAAAGATTGTCTTGTAACCAGCAAATGAAACCGCTGCGGCAATCAAGCTAAACAAACTAAATAGAAATGTCATCATGATACGAACCCCCTTAATATCGATGCGTTCCTTTTTCCCTTGTCATTATAATAACCCCCTAGCCCCTGTATTAGCGGAAATGGTTGCAAATTGGCCTAGTTTGCGACAGTTTTAACAATCACCGGCCATTCTTACCAAAAACAAGCCAAATTCAGCTCAATTCCGGGACGTTTCTTACTTTTTAGCACAAAAAGAAGCGACCTAACACAACCTTTGTGTCAGTTCGCTTCATAATGCGTCAGATTTTCCGGATTTACTTCAAATTCCAAGCGGGATACTGTGAATTGCCAAACAACTTTTTAATTTCAGCCTTGGTGGCCTTGGTTTGGTATACCTTCACAATTTGCTTATACACCTTCTTATTAGCTTCCGTCTTACGGGCTGCAATCAAGTTAATGTACGGATCAACATTTTTCTTCAAATTTTGCGTTAACAAAATGTCCTTATCCGCTAACTTGGCATCGTGGGCAAAGTTACCGTTAATCACCGCTGCATCCGTAGTCTTCAAGGCTGAGACAGCTTGACCAGCGTCAACTTCCTTGATGTTCAACTTCTTGGGATTCCAGGTAATATCCTTCGCTGTTGGATCGGTCACCTTGGTGTTGTACTTGATCAACTTGGCTTGCACCAGGACATTCAAGGCACGTTGCTCGTTCGTCGCATCGTTTGGCACCGCGATTGTGGCCCCTGACTTGATGTCACTCAGCTTGTCGGCTTTCAACGAGTACAACCGCATTGGCACAATCACCGTCTTACCAATCGACGTTAACTTGCTACCCATTTTCTTATTCTGATCATCAAAGAAAATCTTGGTTTGGAAGGCATTCAAATCCAAACTCCCATCGACCAACGCCTGATTTGGCTTCACATAGTCATTGAATTCCTTCAACTTAATCGTGATGCCATACTCTTTCTTGGCGCGTTGCCCGATGTTTTCCCACAATTCGCGGGCCGTATCCCCGACCACACCCACTGTGACCGTCTTATTATCGGCTGCCAACACACCTTGTTCTTGGGCGGCGACGCCAACCCCGGCCGTAACCAACGCACTAGCCACTAACAAACCCAACTTCACTTTATGCATAAAATATCCCCTGTTAACTATTTACTTCAACGTAATATCCCAAGCTGGTAGCTCGGCTTGACCCCATTCAGACTTCAAGTAAGCCTTAGTGGCCTTGGTCTGGTAAGCCTTCACCACTTCCTTGTAAATCTTCTTATTTGCGTGCTTCTTTGACGCTGCAATCACATTAATCCCATTCAGCTGACTTCTTGTTAACCGGCTCAACATAAATAGCCGAGCTCAACTTAATCTTGGCTTGTTGCGCGTAGTTGGTATTAATGACTGCGCCAGCCTCAGACTTCAACGCCGTTGGTGTTTGCGCAGCATCGACTTCCTTAATCTGCAAGTTCAACTTGTTCGTCGCAATATCCTTCACCGTTGGCAAGGCCACATCCTTCAAGGTAATTAAGCCAGCTGATTGCAACAGAATCAATGCGCGAGCTTCATTCGTGGCATCATTTGGCACCGCAATACTGTCACCCTTTTGGAAATCCTTAGGTGACTTGTGCTTCTCAGAATACAAGCGAATTGGCGTGATAATCGTCTTACCAATTGCCTTCACAGAATTACCGTTAGAGTGGTTCCAGTTGTCAAGGAAGTAGTAGTGTTGGAACGCGTTCAGATCCAATGAACCATCTGCCACCGCCTTGTTTGGTTGGTTATAATCCGAGAACACCTTCGTCTTTAGCGTAATGCCGTATTCCTTCTTAGCCGTCTTGGCGACCGTCTTCCACAAACCAGCATCCTGGGTACCCACAATTCCGACGGTGACCGTCTTTGAATCTGCACTGGCCGTCACGGCTGGCAAGGCCACTGATCCGGCCAAAACAGTTGCTGCAATTGCTACCCCAAACTTCAATCCATTTGTCGTCATAATAATTTTCTCCTATCTCCTAATAACCAATTAATCTGCTAATTCAGCGTAAACATCATCAAAGCGTTGCTTAATGTAGGCCGCCGACTCCGTTAACTTTTGTTGTTCACTGTCCGTTAATTGCAGTGAGGCCTTATGTAATACCCCAGCACGTCCCACGACCACGGGGTAAGACAAGTACGTTTCCAAATCCGTTTGATAGGTCGAAACCGGCAAGACTTCATGTGAGTCTGAGAGCACCGCTTCAACCAAATGGATCGTGGCACTTGCAATGCCGTAACTGGTAAATTCCTTACCCGCATAAACGGTGTACCCACCACGGCGGGCTTCATCTTCCAAGGCATCCAAATCCAAATCGGCGTCATCACCGACTAATTCACCATGGACGCGGACCGTTGACCAAGCCGTGAACTGCGAATTACCGTGTTCACCCAAGTTATAACCGCTCACCGACTTGGGATTCACGCCCAACGCAACGCCAACCGCCCGTTGCATCCGCGCCGTATCCAGTAACGTCCCACTACCGATAACCCGATTAGCTGGGAACCCAGTAAAGCGTTGGTACAAGGCCGTGATGACATCGACTGGGTTTGTCACCACCACTAACACGCCATGGAACCCAGATGCCACAATCTTATCGGCAACCCCACGCACCTGTTGCTTGGTGAATTGCAGTTCAACAAAGCGATCACCAGTCGCTTGTCCAGTCTTTTGCAATGAAATTTGACCTAGCGTTGAAATAACAATATCCGCATCATTCAACGCTTGCCAGTCATTCACCACAATGTGAACGTCATACTTCAAATTCGCTGCCGCATCTTGAAAGTCCAAGGCCTCTGCTTCCGCTTTAGCGCTGTTGGTATCGATGAAAATCAATTCATCTGCGCCACCCGTGGTTACCAACCCGTGTGCAATGGCGGCCCCAACGTGTCCTAACCCAATAATTGCAATCTTACGTGCCATATGAATATCCCCCTAAAAATAACCTAGTTTAATCTGTGATAAATGCGGCAATCCGCGCGACAGCCGTTTGCAAATCAGCTAACGAAGCCGCATAACTCAACCGAATGTAGCCGGCCCCACCAATCCCAAAGGCGGATCCCGGAATAACCGCGACCTTGCCTTCTTGAGCGAGCGCCAAACTGAAAGCCACGTCATCTTGTTCCAACTCATCTGGAATCTGCGCAAAGACATAAAAGGCCCCGGCTGGTTGCGGAATCGCAAAACCAAGTTCGCGTAACGCCTTTACCAAGTAATCGCGCCGGGCTGCATATTCAGCCTTCATCGCCAACGTATCTTGGCGCCCCGCTTCAGTACCCAGTGCTTCCGCAGCCCCGGCCATCGCTGGATTCGAGGCTGACGTCACCGCAAATTGGTGAATCAAGCCGACCGCACGAATTAATTTTGTTGGGCCCACCACAAACCCAATGCGGTAACCCGTCATCGCGTGTGACTTCGATACCCCGTTCAAGACCAACGTTTGGTCGGGCAAGTACTGGGCAATCGAGGTGTGTTGTCCGTCATAAACTAACTCTGAATAAATTTCATCCGCAATCACTGTGATGTCCGTCCCACGTAAGACATCCGCCAACGCCGATAATTGTTCCGACGTGTAGGTTGCCCCAGTTGGATTTGATGGATAGTTCAGCACAACCGCCACTAGTTGATCGCCATAGGTGTCAATCGCGCCCTGTAATTGGTCCGGCGTGAGCAAGAAGTCCGTCGCCGATGTATCCACATAGGTTGGTACGCCACCAGCTAAGACCACCGTTGGGTCATACAACGGGAAGTTCGGCGCCGGAATCAAGACACGGTCGCCAGGATTAACAACGGCGGTAATCGTGTCGTAAATCCCTTCCGTGGCCCCCAACGTCACAATGACTTGTGAGTCAGCATCATATTGCAAGTTGTACCGGTCAGCTAAGAAGTGCACCGCCGCTTCCCGCAACGCTTGCGTCCCAGCGGCCGGTGCGTAATGTGAATCATCTGCTAAAATGCTGTCGATCGCTGCTTGTTTAATGTGGGTAGGTACATTGAAATCTGGTTCGCCCAGCGTCAATTTCAAAATATCAGCCACATCACTAATCTGTGCATCGAATGCTCGAATCGCATTGGGTTGAATCTGTGTTAAGCGTTCATTTAAACTCATCGTCTACCTCCCTAAAACTTACGGCCAGGGTTCAAAATACCGGTCGGATCAAAAACGGCTTTAATTTGTTGTTGTAGTGTTTGCACTGCGGGTGACAATTGCTGGGGCACCCACTTCTTTTTAATCGTGCCAATCCCGTGTTCCGCACTGACCGTGCCACCGATGCTAATCACAAAGGGCAATAGCTCATCAATGTAGGCCTGCGTTTCCGCGGGTAAAGCCCCATCTTTACTTTCTAAAATGATATCCGGATGCAGGTTACCGTCGCCAGCGTGGCCGAGCAACAATAACCGTTGACCATGCTTAGCGGCAATCACTTCTGCGCGATCGGCGACAATTGCTAACTGCCCTAATGGCACGGCAATGTCTTCCACAATCAAACGGCCATATTGCGCACCGGCCGCAAAGATGTCTTGGCGAATTTTGATAATAGTTGCGGTACGGTCTGGGTCCGACGTGACGTCAATTGTCTGAGCGCCGGCCTTACGGAGTAGGTCATCAACCAAATCCAACGCACCGGCTACAGCAACATCAAGTTGAAAAATCAGCAAGGCTTGTTCGCCACGCCCACCTAAATCAATACCTTCATACTCATCAAGCGCTTCAATCGACACCCGATTTAGAACTTCTAACATTGACGGATTAACACCACTAGCTTGCAGTACTTGCACAGCATGCGTTAATGCGTGCACATCCGCAAAGGTCGCTAAGCCCGTCACAGTATCGCCAAACGGAATTGGTCGGAGACGCACAGTGGCTTCAACGACGACCCCAAGCGTACCTTCCGAACCAATGAACAAGTCAGTTAAGTCATAACTGGCGTTGTTCTTAAATGTGGCCCCGCCCAGTTCTAATAAACGACCGTCGGCGAGGACAACCTTGAGACCCAAGACATTTTCACGGGTTGTGCCGTACTTCAACGACGCCATCCCACCTGCGTTTGTCGCGATATTGCCGCCGATGGTACTAATTGGCTTCGAACCTGGGTCTGGCGCGTAAAAGTAACCGACTTCACGAGCAGCTTGATCCAAGTCGCCGTTCAACACCCCAGCCTCGACCACCGCCGTTTGATTTTCTGGTTGCAACGCCACAATGTGGTTGAGACGGGATAGATTCAGAAGAATACTCCCGTCCAAACCGGCTGCTCCATTCGCAATTGACGTGCGGGCACCCTGAGTCACAACCGGGATATGATGCGCCGTCGCAAATTGCAACGTGGCTTGGACGTCCGCCACCGAAGTAGCGAATACCACCGCGACTGGTTGCCCCTCAGCTGCTGTTTCTTGGGTATAGGGATTCAGCCGGTATTCTGCAAGCACAGGCGGCTCGGTGACCACCTCACCATCTGGTAATGCTAATGTTGTTAAATCTGTGCTCATACTTTCCTCCAAATAAAAAACGTCCCGTCGCAGCACAATTGTCTGCAACGGGACGACTCATCATCGTGTTACCACCCGAATTCTGCCCAAAATCACCTTTGGACACTTATCAAGTACGCGCTAAAAAGCGGTGATACTCTAGCGCGATAACGGGCGCACCCGGAAACGACGTTCATCATCATCGTTTCAACCCACTCCAAGGCCATATTCACCAACTAAGTTGATTGCTTCACACCCTACGCAACTCTCTGAACAACTTAGGCTTGGTTACTCACCTCTTCTTCGTTGCACTTATTGTAGTCACGTTAAAATGAAAAGTCAATAAGTTTATTAGAATCGTTCTCATTTAATTTCCGAACACTACCCCGGGTACCCTTTTCAGGCCACTGATACCGGGGGTTATGCTAATATATGTCAGTTCCTATTTGGCAGCCACCGCGCTGCAACACGTGCAATCCCTGGTCCACGTTAATCCCGGCAGGAGGACAGACAATGGCAAGTGCTTTTAACAGTGCCGATATCGCGGCGAAGAAACAAGAATTGGGTTACCCCGCTGATACATCAAACTTGGCTTACATTCAAGCCAGCCACAAATTAGAGGACGTCATCGCGGCGTTCAACTCGTTCACGGGTAAGAACTATGTGGTCAGTTTTGAACCAACGGGCTTGTTGTTCATGGGGTTGACGCCACTAAACCAATTTAACGGCAATGATCAATTCGTGGCGTTAACTGAGATTGGTGCCATCGCCTACCGCGACGAAGCGGTTTTCAACGGTCACGAAATCAGCGACGCTGAAACGTTGGTTTTGGATTCGCTAGCTGGTGAACACACGGAGCACCAATTGTACACGTCATTGTCGATGGCCGACTGGGTCGCTGCGGATGTGGCGAACGTTAATGCGATTATTGATGGGTATAACCAGGTGGGTTAATTGTTTTGGGTATAGTTAAGGGGATGCATCTTGCGGTGCATCCCCTTTTTGGTGTGTCTTTAATTAAAACGGCAACGTTATTGCCACATTTTTGCGTTCTCACGAATTAAATCGTGTGAGTCTTTAATTGTTTCAATCATCATATCTGGAGATTTTGCCACCTTCGTACCGTAAAACTGCACAAAACCAGCAGTCACTTTAGATATTTTTGAAAACAGGCGGTTTGCCATAATGACTTTCGCTGGGAAATAATATGTTAGTACGTCAGCCATGGCATCGTCGGTCCACTGACCAGGTACTTCACGATGATATATATACATCATTTCACCCGTCGCTTCTAAAATATTTTCAGCATCCTTATCTTTGGCAACGAGTGGCTTTTCTTGCCAAACATCCGATGTTAAGTAATCTGTAATTAACACTTTCATCTGCTCATCAACTTCAGCAGCCACTTCATCGCTGTACTCCGGCTTATCCTGGAATAATCCGTTATCTTCAAAGAAATCCATCATTTTACCCCCGTTTGCTTATATTCACAATTATACCGGAGTTTCAGCCAATCAAAACCCGAGGCACCATTTTCTTCAAGGTTTTGTCGTACTTTATCCACAACAAAAGGCGCCCATAACTTAATGCAGGCGCCTTGATTTAAAGCATTTTTAACGTGACTTCACGTAAGCATCAACTGCCACAAGTGCGTTTGCAACATCTTCAGCCGTGACTTCAAATGGCATTTGGTGGATTGTCTCACCTTCCGCCGTCGCTTGGACACCAATCTTCAATAGATCTTCACGAGAAGCATTCTCTAAATGCATTTCTGCCAAGGTCGTGGGCAAACCTAACTTCTGATAGAAATCAATGTACTTATTCAGCGTCTCAGCCGTTTCGTTTTGCAAAACCAACTGCGTCAACGTACCGTACGCTACCTTTTCACCGTGGGTTAAGTGGTGAATATCACCCGTCAATGCTGTGAAACCATTGTGAATTGCGTGCGCTGCGGCTAAACCACCTGATTCAAAGCCTAACCCTGATAATAGGGTATTCGCTTCAACAACTGATTCAAGAGCTGCCGTAACGACCCCTTGTCGGTTGGCTTCAATTGCTTGCAGGCCGTAGTTGAATAGCGTTTCTTCCGCTTTCTCGGCAATCGCGACAGCGGCCAACGTTTGCTTTCCGCCAGCCATTGTGTCACCATGCTTTTCACCCACGGCTTTTACCTCAATCAAAGTTGCCATTGCATCCGCAATGCCTGATGCTAGATAACGAACTGGCGACTTGGCGATAACGTCTGTATCAACCATGACTAATTCTGGATTCTTTTTATAGAATAGGTAACTCTCAAACGCCCCATCATCTGTGTAAATAACAGACAAAGCTGAAGTTGGTGCATCCGTTGACGCCAGTGTTGGCAAGATGACAACCGGTAAGTCTGCTTCATCCGCAATCGCCTTCGCAGAATCAATTGCCTTACCACCACCTAAACCGAGCACGACGTCACTATGGTTTTCACGGGCAATCTCGACCGCACGGGCAATTTCTGAGCGTGATGCTTCTCCTTGAAAGGCAACCCGAGTATATGACATACCGGCAGCTTCCAAATTCTTGGCAAAGGTCTCGCCAACAGCCGACCACGCGTGATTACCAGCTAGTAACAAAGCATTTGATCCCAACTCTTTAATGTGTTCTATCCCCGTTTCCAAAACATGTGCCCCTTGCACATAACGTGATGGACTTGCAAAAACTCGTTCCATGGTTATTCCCTCCAAAGTTTAACTTGTGATTTTGTTCACATTTATTATAGCACTTAAAACACTAATTAAGTTAGTCGAATTACAGTACAAAATATCTCCGTTTTATCAAACTGGAAAATCAAATAGAACAATTAGTTCCCTTTTTGTCAACTCTTTCGTCCAAAATACAGTAGACTAAATATTAGGTTTAACTGTTAAAAAAGAAAAGAGATGACTCCTGCAAAAACGATATCGAACACATCTAACATTTCAGTCAATTTTCTAAGGAGATACTAAATGGCATTAACAGAAGAAGACGTACGTATTGCTTATGCTGCAAGTAAGATTACAACTGGTAACAACCGTTCAAACTCTGGACGTGTTGCACTTTGGCTAGAAGCCTCAGTTGATGATGTGAACCAGATTATTGATCAATATTCACTCCCTATCAAGAAGACGGCGGCAATTTCGCACTTTTAGCTTCTGATTTTTCTCAGAAATAAGTACTTGATGACAAATAAAGCGGGCAGGAAATCAAAAATGATTTCTTGCCCGCTTTATTATTTATTGCTCGTCACAAAAGCATTCTTCACGTTTAATAAGGACTAACTAATCAATCTTTCTTCAACACGTAAGTTTCCAATATAAGATTTAAATCAATTTTTACAGCATCGCACCATGATCAGCAACTTCATTATCGCTACCAGCCCAAGGAACGACCTCACCAAACATAGGCTTCAACAATGAATCAACTGTTGCCTGTGGCAAATGCAAATCCACGTAGTCCAACTCAGACAGCTTTTGATTCAAAGCATCTTCTTGTCCGGCAGCAACTTTTTCAACCCACTTAGGTTCAATGATTAACTCAACGGCTAGTCCAACTAAATCCGCACCTGTGTCAGCTAAAGCGGCTTCTGCATCTTGACCCTTACGTACATTTCCAACTGCTAGGACGGCGACATCTTCAGGTAATGCATCTCGATACAATTTCGCTACCGGCGTCTTAATTTCAGGTGACACAAACGGTGATTGATTGGCAACGGGTTGCGACAAATTCAAGTAATCAAGTGGCACTTCATTGGTCAATTGCTGCGCAAATTCAACCGTGTCATTAATTCGATAACCATCGACGTTCGTTTCTTCCGGTGAAATACGGTAACCCAAAATAAAACCAGGCTCTGCATTGTCACGGATAACATCTGCCACCTTATGTGCCACAGCTAATGGAAATGCTGTTCGATCAGTTCCCCAACTATCACTTCGCTTGTTTGATGATGGTGAGAAGAATTGTTGCAGTAGGTAGTGGTTAGCACCGTGAATTTCAACACCGTCAAAACCAGCATCAATCGCACGCTT
>ERZ894226.1253-NODE-1253-length-10658-cov-6.289541_pt1 | contig 10658 bp, 10 predicted proteins | sample MGYA00380294_ERZ894226 | MGnify/ENA primary metagenome ERZ894226 (study PRJEB32331, sample SAMN06328434) | human gut metagenome | biome: human gut microbiome; feature: stool | host: Homo sapiens | collected 2014-10-29 ... | reverse complement strand
ATATAAAACACGCCCACGTAAAGAAGTTACAATAATAATGGCCAATGATTTAGATACATCGTCAAAGAGTGAGCTTAAAAAGTTGACTATACTAACAAAGAGGGAGTACTGTTATGGAAAAAGTTTTGAAGGATGGTAAACTTTATTCTCTAATAGAATTTAGGGACAAAATCTATGAGGATTTAGATTTATCAAAAAGTGACTTAACCACTTTATTGTGTGCGATATTGATTGCATCTATTGGTTTGAATATGAATTCTATTCCAACAATCATAGGGGCAATGTTGATTTCTCCATTGATGACACCTATCCTTGGAGTAGGTTTTGCGTTAGCAATATTAGATACAAAACTTCTCAAAAAGTCGTTTAAAATTCTTTTTATTCAAGTTGCAGTAAGCCTTTTAGCCTCTACACTTTATTTTTTACTTTCGCCCATTTCTTACGCAAGTACGGAAATTATTGCTAGAACTTCGCCCACAATTTGGGACGTTGTAATAGCATTCGTCGGTGGATTAGCCGGCATTATTGGAGCACGAAAGAAAGAAGCTAATAACATTGTTCCTGGTGTCGCCATTGCAACTGCTCTTATGCCACCCGTTTGTACCGTGGGGTATTCTATTGCCGCAGGAAATCTTGAGTATATGATAGGGGCGTCATATTTGTTCTCCATTAACTGCAGTTTTATTATGATTGCTACATATATTGGCACTAATGTGATGATGGTTAATAATCCTTATGTTAAACATAATCGTAAAGCCTCTAAAATGCGAAAAATATTAATTCTAGTCTCGCTTGTTCTTATTATTCCAAGTTTAGCTTCTGCAACTGCCTTAGTTAGAGATACGCTAATCAATGAGTCTATCAATAATTATCTATCTGATCAATTTGAGAACCATACTATTTTGAAAAAGAAATATATTAAAGAAAACAATACACTAGAGCTAACCATTTCAGGTAAGTATCTTTCAGAAGCTGAGTTACAAGGTATCATTAACAAACAAAATGAATATGGTTTGAAAAATATCTCGATTCAGGTTTCACAATTAACAAATGATAGATTAACTGAAAAAGAATTAGTCGACTACATCATTCAATATAAAAACGATGATGATCTTCAACAAATAGAAAAGGATAAGTAAAAAGAATCCCCAAATAACAACAAGTAATGTGAGATATTAATTTGATAAGCATAAGAAACCGTTGAAAAGTATTGTCACTAGTAGTCCATAGGAGAAAATATCAATGAAAAAAGTAATGATAATTATTAATCCAACTTCTGGAGGAGAAACAGCATTAGATTATAAAGAGAATTTGGAGAATAAGGCTAAAGAGTATTTTGATTATGTTGAAACTAAGATTACGCAAAAAGCCAAAGATGCAACTCAATTTGCTGAAAAAGCCTCTAAAGAAAAATATGATGCAGTAATTGTTTTTGGTGGAGACGGTACTGTAAATGAGGTTATTTCAGGGATTGCTGAAAAAAATCACATTCCAAAACTTGGGATTATTCCTGGTGGAACTGGTAATTTAATCACTAAGCTATTAGAAATCAACCAAAGTATTGATCAAGCGATTGAAGAACTTGACTTCAATTTTACTAAAACCATTGATGTTGGAAAAGCTAATCAACATTATTTTGGCTATATTTTTAGTGTTGGATCTTTACCAGAAGCTATTCATAACGTTGATATTGAAGATAAAACAAAGTACGGTATCTTTGCATATGCAATCAATACGATGAAGTCCGTTGTGGAAGACGATGTATTTAATATTCGTATTGAAAGCGAAAATGGCAATTATGAAGGTGAAGCTAGTCAGGTCTTAGTTCTTCTATCTAATTACTATGCAGACAAAAAACTATTTGATGAAAATACAGATGGATATGGAAATATCTTGATTTTAAAAGATGCATCCATCATTTCTAAATTATCGACTATCCCAGATTTGTTAAAAGGGGATCTAGTAGGTAACGATAATATCGAATATATCAAAGCGCGTAATATTAGGATTTCTTCAGAGGTTGAGTTAGAGTCAGATGTTGATGGAGACAAATCGGATAATCTTCCAGTAGATATAAAAATACTAGGGAACCATATCGAAGTATTCTCAGGCACCAAAGTATAGTTTTTTCCCTTCTACTTCTCCAACAAAAAAGTTTTAAATTATATAAGTTACTGCATCAGCAACAATAATAGTCCTATCCTTTTTGAAGTTAGGATATAAGTCAAAGGTAAATAAATTACCTTTAATATACAGAGTTAAGGCGTCTTTTGATTCATGTCTAAAAACTTTTCGGAAGCATCAACTGTGATGGTAGTTTTCGAGCATAACAAAAAGTAGTGAAGAGATTCCATCGTCGGAATCTTCTTCACTACTTTTCTTCTCTCTTTCCTACTCAATCACCAATAGCAGCATTTCAGAGTTTCCACTCTTCAATCAACCAGTCCGAAAAAGCATCATATCTTTCTTGGAGATGGTCATGATGACCGTAAGGGTCAAGTGCTGAATAAGTGGACAAGCACTGTTTTTTGATGCATTCATGTACTTCTTTGGCAAAGCTAGGAGCCTTGGCCAGTCTATTCTTATGATTAGCCCCTTCGGTCAAACCGTTACATAAATAGACCGAGCAAGACTTATTGAGAAGCTGGTGGGATTGGCAGTAGGCTACAAAATCTGGATACCAGAAGGATCCACAAATGGAAAAGATAAAAGGCATCTTATCACTGCTATAAAGACTGTGGATAGCAGCCAAACCACCCAGCGAGTAGCCTCCATAAGCCATACGACTGTCATCCAATCGAAAATCCTCTTGGATGCTATTTAAAATATGGCCAAATAGATGGTCATGATAGCTAGCTTGCTTGCCACCAAAATCAGGGCTTCCAGGTCTCAAAGCCTGAGCATACCAAGGTGTAAAATCATCCAAGCGATTCTTGGGCTCAAGGCCTACCAGGATAACAGAATCCGCTAGTTTTCCCAGATAATCCAGTTGTCCATCATTCAGAAAAACAGCTGGATAAGTCTTAGTAGCATCATAAGACTCAGGAAGGGCAATCGTCACTCGAATGCCATGGCAGACAAAGTCTTTATTTATTAACAAAGTCATTAACCTTCTCAAGAGAATCAATCACAGATGGACCGTAATCCATAAGCTCATCATAAGAAATAGTCATGATTTTCTTGTTTTTAACGGCTGGAACATTTTCAAGAACAGCGTTCTTTTCCATCTTGTCTGTTGCTTCCTTGTCCATGGCCTTATTACGGTCACTGGTTACATAGATAATCAATTCTGGTTCCATAGACACGAGATTTTCCAAAGTCAAATCTGATGTTCCTGTCGCAACATTGGTATAACCAAGCTGATTGAGCATACTTTCTTGAAGGGCAGATTTGTAAGTTCCAAAGGTCTCATCGTTGTAGGCACACATGATCAGAGCCTTCTTCAAGTCTTTGTCAGAAGACTTGTTTTTCTTTTTAACGGCGTCGATACGCTTTTGGAGTTGTCCCGCATACTTGTCTGCCTTGTCTTGAACGTTGAAAATGTCACCAATATTTTTAACATCTTCGATGATATTATTCAAATCTTGTTTGGTTGTTGAGACAGAAGCTTTTTGGGTATAGACAGGAATGTCGTTGCTGTTCCATGTGCTGATGGTTCCCATTGACTTGTCTGAGAACATCATGTTACGACCAATAAGAGCATCTGGTCCGTAAGCCAAGATGGCTTCTTGAGAGATAGTCTTCTTATCACCAATATGTGGGATTGAAGCAATGTCTTCCTTATATTTATCGGTTACTTCATTGTCAGGGTTAAGCATCCCGACAATCTTGTCTTTTAAACCAAGCTCAATCAAAATTTCCGTTGATGAAAGGTTGTTTGTGATAACCTTTTCTGGTGCCTTTTTGAAGACTTGATCTAGCTCAGTTCCTTGATCGTCATATGTTTTGACGGTCAAAGGATACTGGGTTTCTGAGTTAGTCTTTTTCACCGTTTCTTTTGCTGCTGATGACGATGATGTGCTGTTTTTATATGTAGAACTGCATGCTGTCAATGTGAGGACTGCTGCAGCGATTAATGCGATACCAAAAGTTTTCTTGTTCATAAGGCCTTCCTTTCCTAGGCTTATAAATACTGAATCATTGCCTGCTGGTCATCCGTCCAGGTAATACGACTCTGAACATCATAAACCGCCTGCAAGGATTGTGGGGTTACGGCATCCCTTGGGACACCTTGGGCAACAATCTCACCCCCTTTCATTAAGTAGATATAATCTGAAAAACGACAGGCCAACTGAATATCGTGGAGAACTGCAAGAACATTGATGCCGAGTTCCTTGACCAGAGCCAACATCTCCAACTGATACTTAATGTCCAAATGATTAGTAGGCTCATCCAATAAAAGGAGTTTAGGTTCCTGAGCCAAGGCACGCGCCAGGATGACTCTTTGTTTTTCGCCACCTGATAAGGACGAATAATAGCGTGCCTTCTTTTCAGACATGCCAACCTTGTCTAGGGCATCCTGAACGAGCACGTGGTCCCGCTCCGATTCTTTTTGCAGAAAGGAAAGATGGGGCGTTCGGCCAAGCATGACAATTTCTTCCACCGTACAATCAAATTGAAGGGTGTTAAACTGTGTCACAACGGCCATTTCTTTTGCAGTTTCCTTGAGGCTTACCTGATCTAGGGATTTTCCATCAAGAAAAATCTGACCGCTATCTGGTTTCAACTGGCGGTAAATGGTTTTAAGCAAGGTTGATTTACCACTCCCATTTGGTCCCAGTATGGTCTGGAATTGCCCACCTTCAACCTCTAGAGAGACACCGTTTAGGATTTTTTTCTCTCCAATCGAATAATGAATATCCTGACACTTTACATCCATAAGTCTAAACCACCTTTCTACGATTTCTAGTCACAATATAAATAAAGAAAGGTGCGCCAACTAAGGCAGTGAAGATACCGATAGGTAGTTCTGCATTTTTGACGAGGATTCTAGCCAAGACATCTGCCCAAACCACAAACAAGGAACCTAAGAGAGTTGCCACTGGAAAAAGCTTACGATAGTTAGTTCCGACTAAACTTCTAGCAATATGAGGGGTAATCAAGCCGACAAAACCGATAATCCCACAGCTAGCAACCAAGACGGCCGTTATGATCGCAACAATGACAATATAAAGATACCAGTAGAGTTTAAGTGGAATCCCTAAAGTCAAAGCTGCTTCATCTCCCATCATCATGGCATTAAAAACACGATACTGTGTTGAGAAAAAGAGAAAGGCCAAACCAACCACTACTGCTGGAAGCAGCAAATCTGACCAAGATGTTCCTGTCAATGAACCCATGGTCCAAAACTTAATGGTCATGACACTGTCTGCTGTCGCTCCAATAGAGATTATAAAATTGGCAAAGGCAATAAAGAGGGCATTGACAACCGTTCCAGATAAAATCAGGCCAGATGTGGTCACTCTCCCCTGCATAGAGGCAATGATTAGGACAAGAATCGTCGCTAGGATAGCCCCCACAAAGGCACCCAAGCCTACCACAGCTTTAAGGCCTAAAATGATGGCCAAGGTTGCTCCAAAAGTTGCACCCGCCGAGATGCCTAAAATGTAGGGTTCGGCAATCGGATTATTAACGGTTGACTGCATGACACTCCCAGACATGGAAAGACCTGCACCAACTATTAACCCTAGGAGAACCCTAGGAACTCGCATATTCCAGATAATAGCTTCAAGTGGCTTGGCTATGCTATGACTGGCAATCGGAAGCCCCAATTTACTGAAGATGACACCATAGGTATCACCTATATCTATAGTGACCGCCCCTAAAGACACTGCTACAAAAACTGACGCTACTAGTAAAACTAGAAGCAAACAGAGCAGGCTTAGGTAGCGGGAAAAAACAAGGTGTTTTGTTTTTTTAAAAGGCATTAGCACCTCCTTTCCACCTGTAATGTCAGAAAATTTTGACAATACCTTTCTAGTATAACATGCCTCAAAAATATGGGCAAGGTCATTTGAGTATTACATAGAAAAAAGAGCAGTCATTGAACTACTCTTAAAAGTTATAACTTTATAACTAACTAAAGCAATGAAAATCAAGCCAGCTTAGGATTTCACTTTCTCCATACTGCTGCTAGCAATTTTCATGGCAAGAAGAATTATCAACACCTTAATCACAAGGGACAACCAAAGGTTCTCCGCTGATGACAGTTGCGATAAAGCATTGATTAACGCATGGGTCATGACACAAAGCCAAAGGCTTCTGGTCTTGGTATAAATAGCGGATAAGATGAAACAATTGCTTAATAAGCCTAGCAAAAATGGTAGCAAATGAACCGTGGCCATAGACCCATCAATATAAAAATAGAGCAAATGCCATAGTGACCAAGCTACAAAGGTACACAGCGTAGACACTAGATAGGTCAACTTTTCTTGCAAAGTAGGCTGGAAAAAATAGCGCCAACCGATTTCTTCGATTCCACCAAAGACGAGGGCTTTTACAAATAAAATTATGGGGAGATACCAAACTTGGATAAGTATACCTCCACTCAGGATTAGTGGTAGAAAATCCAAACCTAGAAAAATGAGGACTAAGAGATAGTTAAGAAGAGCTTGTTTGACTTGGAAAAAATCTCTGACAAGCTGTTTAACACTGGAGTGATGATAGCGGATGCTAACATAGCCTCCCCAAATGGCTGAGGACACCCCACCTAACATAAGGGTAAAGAGGCCAATTGGAGTCCCATAATCGACCCTAACTTCTCCTGCTCTTAGCAGCCAAACAAGGAGACTAATTAGTAAAATCTGTCCAAGGGTCCCCGCCAGATAAAGCAACAAGGCTTGTTTTCTATTCATATCTTGATTCCTTTTTCTCCCCTATTCAAACTTTCGTCTCACGATAACCTAGTCCATATCCACCCATTTGCCATTGTCCATGATAAAGGGTTTGGCTAGACCTGGTCCGGTATAGTCCTTGTACTTGGTTGTGAGATACTTGTAGCAATCTTTTTTGCTGGCAAATTTAATAGCTTGGTAGGGCTCTTCAAAGGTCAACTTTTCAACAAATAAGTAGCCATCCGTCGTAGGTACCAAGACACCGACGTGACCGACAAAAAGGGAATCGCCATCCAAATTATCGTGGACAACAACCGACAGCATGCGTGCCTTGTCATCAAAGGTGAACTGTTTATAGTAATCCTTCATATGCTTGGCGTGAACCTTGACATCTTGGGTAGCTTCGGTCTTGACCCTTGAAAAAAGAATGTCAAAGTTTGCCTGGTCCTTGGCATTAAAGAGCTTGCCCTTGTCAATGGCGTCCTTGTCTTGGAAAAGGAGCTCAGTATCACTTTTGACTTGAGGAATCTTGATTTTGCCTTTCAGTAGCGTGTAGGTGTTGATACGGCAGTTGGTACCGATAAAGTCACCATGCTTGGCTGTCCACAGGCTACTGATTTTTTCCACATCATAGTCTGTTTTGCTAAATGGCGCAAAACTCCCAGAAAGACCTACAGAACCCACGGTGTCATTATAATCAGTGACGAGATTGATAAAGTTATCCACACTCTCCTCGTTCAAATGTTTCGAGAGTATGGCTCGCACCTCACTAATACTAGCATTACTATTAAGATTGGAGTAATTTGCTTGCTCCTCTTTTTTGTGGAGATGTGCAAAAACTGCTAAACCGACAAGTAGCAAGCTAGAGATAGATAAAAGAATTAGCGTCTGTTTTTTTAGATGTTTCATAGGCGCCTCCTTGGCTTCATTATACCAGATTTTGACAGCTACTTATTCTCAGGATACTTATCCACAAGAAATAGCCTTGTTGCCAAGGTTTTAGATTGAGGATAAACGCTTTTTCCTAACCTCTCAAACCATCACTTGTCATTCACAATATTGGCAAAGGCTTCTTGGATGTCCTTATTATTGGTAGGGTACATGTAATACATGTTTTCAGGATTCCCCTGATTTTGCATGGAAACTAGGACCACTGGTTGACCTTTATGGATGGTGAAATGGTAGAGAATCATGGCAGAACCTGAATACCCGTAGCTGTCCACAATGATATAGTCAGCTGTCCCTGTACCATCGTCGGAAAAGGCAACGTCTACCTTTTGTCGGTTAGTCATTGGGGCATTTTGTTCTGTTTTTTCACCTACAATGATGCGGTTATTTTTGGCAAAAGACATGGCACCAAAGAAATCATCACTTCCGTTAGGTGTTAGCCTTCTATAACTTTCTTGATTCATCTTGTGGCCAAACTCCACCATGTAACTTGCGAGCTTGGCAGCCTTGTCACTATTCCAAAGGGCTGTCGTATTGGTTGGGCTAGTCTGGCTGGACTGGCTCTTGCTTTTCACTCTGTAATAAGACGTGTAAACCACCCCTGGCCCAGCAGACTCTGGAATTTGAACCAAACGATCTGTGTCTTTGACAGAATTGTCCGGAGACGGTGCTGCTTGATTGGCTGGCACAGGCACAAAAGGATTGACCCCATGCCCTGGACCATTGTCCGCAAAATAAAACATAGGCTGACCGTTGAAATCTTTAACGACAGTCTTGCCATCAGTACTTCCTGTCTCTTCAGACTTTGTGAGCCCTGACTTGGTAATGGTCACAACATGACCACCGTCAGAAACCCAGTCACCTTCGATGCTTGAAAAATCACCATTTCGAATAGCATCCACATCCATGGCAGGCGTTTTGGCTTCTGATGAGGCATTCTGACTTTGAGAACTAGAGTTTGAAGACGACTCAGAAGCTCTGGAACTCGATTGTTTAGACTTGTCTGAGGAAGACGTTTGACCAGTCTGACTGCTTGACGAAGAGGCCGTAAGGGATGACGTTTGTTGAGCTTGTGAATGAAGGGAATGCCAAGTAAAAATGGCACCACCACCAAGAAGCGTCATACAAGAAACTGCAAGAACTGACGCTGCGACCTTATGAGTCACAACATACTGACTTAAGGTTTGCCAAAAGCTCTTCTTAGATGCTAACAATAAGCTCTCTACCTCTGCTCGATTGGCTAAGAGACTACCATTTTGTATCGCCTCATCGACCTCTGTCATCTTTGGGCGACGTCCATAAATCTTTATAAAATAGGTTAACCATTCTTCTGCTTTCATCTCATCTCCTTTTTGAAGCGTAATAATTTCATTTTAGCATAAATTAGGGATTCTGGTTGACTTGTAGAAAAGAAAAAACTGCAAGCAAGTAGCCGCAGTTAGTGTATAAACTTGATCATTATTTCTGACTATTTCCAAGTTTTTTAAGATAAGTATAGCCCAGATAGAAAAAGAAAAGCGCTAAAAGAATAAAGAACCCCATGACGAGTTTGGTCCCACCTAATTGATAGGCAATGTAAACAAAAGTATTAACCTTGATCTGACCACCCGTTTTTTCCAATAGCGAAAGGCTCTGTGAGTAATAGTGACCAAGCCAAATAGCTCCTAACCCTAATAACGGATAAAGAATGACACCCAAGACAGGGTTCTTTTTTAACAAATTATCTAACATACATCCCCCAATTTTTTTATGCTATAGTAATAGCTTACCAAAGAATGACTAGAAAAGCAAAGTGCCTCCCATTGCACAAAAATCGAAAGGAACCTAGCCAAGAAGCTGGTTCCATTGTAAATCTAAAAGACGACACGTGTTCCATGAACTTGCTCAAGACCAGGTATGGCAAGAAATTGGTCACGATTAGCCACGGAGATACCACCTCCTGCTAAAATATCCAACTGACCGTCTGCTAGCTGAACCAATTCTGCATAACGTTTCAAGCGTAAGTCTAGAGCAGTCTCAGGAGTTCCAGCACGGGTGAGAAGACGCGTCACACCGTGGTCCTTAAGCCACTGAATAGCACTAGACTGAGCTGCTTTAGGGATTTGGTCAAAGGCCATATGCATGGTGACCTCTAGGTCTCGACTAGCATCTAACAAGGTCTTTAGAGCTTCTGTATCGAGTTGGTTTTCTGAAGTCAAAGCACCTAGTGCAAAGCCGTCAACACCCAATTCACGCGCACACTTGATATCTTCTAGCATGATAGCTAATTCCTGCTGGCTATAGACAAAGTCGCCCCCTCGTGGACGAATCATCACAATCACCTTAGCCTGATAATCCTTGGCCAACCCAACAGCCGCCTTTATGACACCATAAGAAGGTGTCGTGCCTCCAACAGCCAGATTATCACACAGCTCCACGCGTTGAGCACCGGCTTGAAAAGCTTTTTCTAAGTAAGTCACATTCTCTGCACAAAATTCATATATTAGCATACTGAACCTCCAATTAGTTGTAGTAGCAAGGGGATTGACTATCAGTTTCTCTTTTGATAACCCCATAACACTATAGCAAATGATAGCAATTGCCATAGAAGGATTCTCACAATCTGCAAACTATCTGCTTCAGAATTTGAAACCACATGAACTAGATTCGAAGCAAGATTGTTGAAAAAATGATCTCCTAACCCAAACCACAAGGAACCTGTTATTTTGTAAAGTAAGGACCATTTGATACTCATCATTCCCGCTAAGATAACATAGCCAATGCCCATGGCGATGAGATTTACGAGTGACGATTCTCCTTGAAGATAATCTCTTAAGGGCATTACCAAGTGCCATATTCCAAATAGGAAGGCTATAAAGAATAGACTCTTGCGGTAAG
>ERZ894226.1250-NODE-1250-length-10714-cov-29.096820_pt1 | contig 10714 bp, 8 predicted proteins | sample MGYA00380294_ERZ894226 | MGnify/ENA primary metagenome ERZ894226 (study PRJEB32331, sample SAMN06328434) | human gut metagenome | biome: human gut microbiome; feature: stool | host: Homo sapiens | collected 2014-10-29 ... | reverse complement strand
GAATGCCCATTATGTAATGTTGGAAAAGATCAGTTTTCAGAAGTTGAATAGAAGCTTAATCATGTGTTAAATATGGATGGATAAATCAAAACCCTGGTGCGTGAGCAACAGGGGTTTTTTATTGGGATATTTTGTGATGATTGGTGGTGCCGATAATCAAGACAAATGCCTATGTGCGCAAGCAGTGTATATAGGCGCTTGTGGTTTGCAGAGTGTTAAGAAAATCGAAATTAGTATAACACTTTTATCCTCTGTATTTTGATGGGGTAAATCCATAATACCTTTTGAATATTTCAATCAATCTACTGGGGTTGGAGTATCCAACAATTTTTGAAATTTCCGCAATGGTGAGGTCAGTTTGAATAAGCATGTGCTCGGCTACAGAGATCCTTTTCCGCTGAATGTATTCAGTAATGGACATATTATAAACTGACTTAAATAGCTTTTTCATCTTGCTTTCACTCATACATGCAATGGTGGAAAGCGTTTGTAACGTAATATTAAAACTGTAATGTTCGTCCATGTAATGCGTTAGTTCATCTAATGCCTGCAAATCTGTTTTGCTAATGGATTGGCCATTCTCTTCATTTAGTCTGTTTTCTTTCAAATAAGAAGCAAGAAAAGAGATGATTTCATATATTTTTGCTTCTACTGTAATTCTGGACGCTTTCATGGAAAGCAGATACTCATATAGGCTTTGCATAGCACGATTGACATTTGGTAAATAGAATTTTCCTTTTTCTTTGAAAAAATCAGAAAAGTTCACCTCAAGATCACCGGAAATTTCCTGGAGATACTGATCAATAAATTCCTGGTCAAACTGCACAGTAATACATCTTAATGGAATCTGAGGATGATAAATAGCTTTGTACTTTTCAGATGGTTCATAGCAGCGTAATGTATTCGGAGAAACAATTTGATACGGATAGAATTCATCTCCTGCGCCACTAATATAGAGAGCAAGTACATATCCAGACCCAATATGTTCTCCGACCATGGTTTCCTGGTTAAATCGAATATCTGTCACTGTGATGATGAAATCGTAGTGAACCTCATTCGTCCATTGAAATCCGGTTCCATATTTTGGGTTGATCTTATAATATGTTCCGTACTCTATTGGATTCTTTATTGATTCAATAAAGAAATCATCTCGTTTAACTTCTATCATTGGCTCCTCCAAAAGATACCTCGGTTAGATTTATTAGTACCTTGATTAGACTTTATATCTGTTTTGTTCTTTACAGTTAGCTAGAACTAATTATAATGAAAGATGTGATGCATGTCAAACCGTTTTTTAAGCAAAAAGGAGATGTAGATTTGAAGTCAATGCGCAGTTTATATAAAAAACTATTTCAATATGTCCCAGATAAAAAAATTTGGGCATATTCTTCTATGGCGCTATCTGCCGCTGCCGTCTGCTCCTATATGGGAGCATATTGGTTTCTTTGGCAAGCCATTGTGTCTATTCTGGTTATTCCTACATATGAGAAGGCCATGTATGATGCAATTATTGTAGTCGTACTTATGATTTTACGAGGCGTTCTCAACATTGCATCGGCAACGTGTTCCCACTATTTAGGCTTCCGTCTTGAAACAAACTTAAGAAAAAATGGGCTTCATAAATTGTTGGATGCATCTTCTTCCTTTTTTGACCATAACAGCTCTGGAGAGATTCGAAAAATTATTGATGATAACGCTGCAGAAACACACAAAACAGTGGCCCATTTGATTCCAGACAATATCACTGCTGTTATGACACCAGTGTTAATGTTTGTGTTGATGTTTGCAATTGACTACCGCCTTGGTATTCTCTTGACCCTTACAACTGTGATTGGTGTTCTTCAGTATCGTAAAATGTCCGATGGTACTGAATTTCTGTCTGGCTATTCAGCGGCACTTCAAAAGATGAGTGCAGCAACAGTAGAATATGTCAGAGGAATGCAGATCATAAAAATCTTCGGTGTAACTGTACAGTATTACAAAACTCTGATTGACTCGATCAAGGAGTACAAACAGTACGTTTATCAGTATAGCCTCAGTTGTAAGAATCCCTATGTTGGATTCCAGGTTCTGTTCAACGTGTTTTATGCTTTTGCCGTACCAGCCGCAGTTATACTCATCAGCTATGGAGAACCTGCCATGCTGATCCTGGCAAAGATTGTTTTTTTTGCTGTATTCTCCGGAGCTGTATTTACTTCTTTCACATCGATTATGTTTACGGGGCAGGATAACTTTGGCGCACAAAATACGCTGAATCAGCTTGATGAGCTGACTGCTTCAATGGATCAGGCAAAGATTCCGCATGGAAGCGAAGAGAACTTCCCAAATTTCGATATTGAATTTCGTCATGTTGACTTTAAATATGATGACACCTTCGTGCTGAAGAATTTTAACCTGACACTGCATCAGAATAGAACTTATGCGCTTATCGGGTCTTCCGGCGGAGGCAAATCTACCATTGCAAAGCTGATTTCAGGATTTTATCCTGTTGATGGCGGCGAGATTCTGATTGGTGGAAAGAACATTCAGAGTTATTCTGAAAAAGCTCTCATTCAAAACATAGCATTTGTCTTCCAGCACAGTCAATTACTGAAGACCTCAATTTACGAAAATGTCCGAATCGGAAATCCTCAGGCAACACGGCAGCAGATTATGGATGCACTTAACGCAGCGAACTGCACATCTATCCTTGACAAATTTCCCCAAAGGGAGATGACTGTCATAGGGGCAAAGGGCGTATACCTTTCCGGTGGTGAGGTGCAGAGGATTGCTATTGCAAGGGCTATTTTAAAGAATGCGAATATCGTCATTATGGATGAGGCTTCTGCAGCTGCAGATCCGGAAAATGAATACGAGTTGCAGCAGGCTTTCCAAAAACTGATGAGGGGCAAAACAGTTATCATGATTGCACACAGGCTGTCCTCTATTCAGAATGTAGACCAGATCCTGTTTGTCCAGAATGGAAAAGTTGTGGAACAAGGAACCCACAATGAGCTGATGGCCTACAATGGGCGTTATAAGGATTTTCAGGATGTATACTACAAGGCAAATCAGTGGAGGTTGGCGTGATGAAGACATATCTAAAAAAATTTTTCCAGCTTAGTGATTCGGGTGTGAAAGGCCTTGCAAAATCAATCTGGTCATTCTTTCTCTATTATGTTTCTTTTGTACCGCCGATGATCTGTGTTTTTGTGTTTGCAGACAGGCTGCTGAATGGAAACACCGGGAAACCGGTGGCATATCTCCTGTTTATGATGGTAGCGACCCTGCTGATGTACTTAGTTATTAACTATAACTATAAAACGACCTATGATGAAACCTACCAAGAATCTGCGAATTTAAGAATTGATCTGGCGGAACAGCTTTCCAAGCTGCCCCTATCCTATTTTTCAAAGCACAATTTGTCTGACCTTGCTCAGACAATCATGGCAGATGTGGCTTCGATTGAGCATGCTTTTGCGAACGCAGTGGCTAATTTCATTGGGTTTTCAATTTACTTTTTGGTTATCAGCGCAGCACTTCTAATCATGAATTGGAAATTAGGGCTCTGTGTATTGCTTCCCGTTCTTGCTTCTGCTTCGGTTCTTTTCCTGACAAAGAAACTGCAGGTCAGAGATGTAAATAAACATTATGATAAATTGAGAGATATTTCCGAAAGCTTTCAAAATGCAATTGAACTAAATCAGGAAATTAAAAGCTATGGCTTGAAAGAAAAGGTAGAAGCTCAAATGGACCAGCAGTTGGATGAGTCAGAAAATCTTCAGTGGAAAGCTCAGATCACCCAGACGATTCCTGTTACAATCGGCCAGACTTTATCTATTCTTCCTATTGGAATCACGGCGACTGTTGGCCTTTCGATGCTTGCCTCCGGTCAGGTAAGTGTCCTGATTCTTCTGGGCTATATTATTATGGCAGCAAAACTCAGCGGGGCCATGGGTGGTGTTTTGCTCTATCTGACTGAAATCTTTTATTTGGATGCAAGGATCGCACGGATTGGTGAAATCAAGAATCATGAACTTCAGGGTGGAGAAAAAGAAGTCCTTTCAGATTTCAATGTAGAAATAAAGGACGTTTGTTTTTCCTACCAGAAAGACACCCAGGTGATTCGCCATGCATCCTTTACAGCGGAGCAAGGACAGGTAACCGCATTGGTCGGTCTCAGTGGTTGCGGAAAAACAACAATGCTTAAGCTCATCAGCAGACTATATGATGCAGATTCCGGTACCGTTCAAATTGGAGGAACTGACATACGAGAAATTCACACTGACAGCTTGTTCAAGTATGTTTCCATTGTTTTTCAGGAAGTCATTCTATTCAATACTTCTATTATGGAAAATATTCGCCTCGGACGGCTGGATGCTTCTGACGAAGAAGTGATACGAGCTTCAAAACTGGCCGGATGTAATGAGTTTGTCAACCGTCTGCCAGACACTTACCAGACAATAATCGGGGAAAATGGAGCCAAACTCTCCGGAGGAGAACGTCAGCGGCTGTCTATTGCCAGGGCAATCCTGAAGGATGCCCCGATTATCATTTTGGATGAGATTGCCGCATCGTTAGATGTGGAAACAGAAGTCCAGATACAGACTGGATTAAATCATTTGATTCAAGGCAAGACCGTGATTGTTATTTCACACAGACTAAAGTCTATTGAAAATGCAGATAAGATCGTCGTTATGAAAGCAGGTACGGTAGAAGCCTGCGGAAAGCATGCTCATCTGCTGAAACAGTCGCCCACATATAGAAAGATGATTGAAAAGTCCAATCTGGCAGAGAAATTTAACTACTAAGCAGGTTACCTTTCAGATGCAGGCCGCACTGAAGGGTAACTTAAAGACATTTGGTTAACTATGTATAACTGATTGCCAGCGTGAGGAGGTGCATTATTTGAAGAAATATATTGGAAAAAGGATCATTAGCTTCCTCATTGTGCTGGTAGGAGTCAGCGTCCTGAGTTTTTTGTTGATTGCTTGGTCCGGAAAAGATCCTGCAGAAATTATTGCACACCGAGGCGTATCCAATCCTACGCCGGAACAGATTGAGATGATTCGGGTGGAAATGGGATTGGATCAACCTCTCCCTGTGCGATATATTCAGTGGCTTTCCGGAATGTTTACAGGAGAACTTGGGACTTCTTTGACCACTCATCAACCGATTGTAAAGGATCTGCACAAGTATCTGGCTACGACCACATCTCTTGTAGGGATGGCCATTCTATGGATTATCGTACTCACCGTTCCTATCAGTTTGCTCTGCGCCAGAAAGCGGAACCGCCTTTTCGATCAGGTTACCAGAGGCATTACTATCTGCGGTATTTGTGTGCCAACTTTCTGGCTGGGATTCCTTCTTCTCCTGTTCTTTGCGGTTCATCTGAAATGGTTCAGTGTATTACCAAGTCCAGGTTGGAAAGGCTTTTTGCTACCTTCATTTGCTCTGGCAGTTCCTAGTTCGTGTTCGCTCATCCGAATTATGCGTTCCTCTCTTCTGGCTGAATTATCTTCTGATTATGTTCGGTTTGCAAAAGCCCGTGGATTATCTGCCAACAGGATTCTGGTATGCCACATTCTACGAAATGCCCTACCGCCTGTTGTTACAATTTTCTTTCAGCAATTCGGCTTTCTAATTGCCGGAGGGGCTGTAGTCGAAAGTGTTTTTTCAATCAAGGGAATCGGAACTTATCTGGTGGACAGTGTGGTTGCAGCAGATACGATTTCAGTTTCTACCTGTATAGTCGTCATTGCAGCAATTTTTGTTGTCGCAAATTTCATGGCAGACATAATCAACCGTCTGCTTTGTCCATGGATGGGGAGGGAAGAAAATGATACATAAGCTACTCAAAAGGCCGCAGGCAATCATCGGTCTGTGCCTGATTGCTATTGTGATTGTGATTGCGATTGCAGCACCTGCTTTTTCGCCTCACGACCCTGAATTGGTGAATTTATCGCAAAAGTATGCACAGCCTGACGCAGAATACCCTCTTGGAACAGATCAACTGGGCAGGTGTACCTTATCAAGGCTGCTGTATGGAGCCAGATACTCCATCGGGATCAGTTTACCTGTGCTGTTGATTTTGTCTGTGATTGGTCTGATTGTCGGTACTTTTAGTGCCTGCGCTGGAGAAAAAGCAGACCATTTCATTACTATACTCTGTGATGTGTTTATTGCTTTTCCTTCTCTTATCATCGCCATTGCCGTCATAGGTGTTCTGGGAAATGGACTCCAGAATATTGCTGTTTCTGTTGTGATAGCGACCTGGGCTTGGTTTGTTCGTGTTGTCAGATCTTATTCCGTTCAAGAAATGGGAAAAGATTATATCTTGGCAGCTCGGATTTCTGGGTGCAATACAGGAAAGCTGGTCTTCAGACATCTGATCCCTAACATTCTGCCACAGTTTCTTGTGTATGTTTCCACTGGTGTCGCTTCTTCCATCATTATGGTTTCCAGCTTTGCTTTTCTCGGACTTGGCCTTCCCTCCGGCACACCGGAATGGGGTGCCATGTTAAATGATGCCAGGACAGCGCTTTACTCTCATCCGGAATTGCTGATCTATCCAGGCTTGTGCATCTTCGTAACGGCAGCAGGCTTCAATTTGTTTGGAGAAGCACTCCGTGATATTCTGACGCCAGAGGAGGACAACATATGATGTCATCACTTATAATCGATTATTTAAGCATTAAACTTCGGTCAGGCACCGATAACTTTGTTTCTGAAATATCCTTTGCAATAAAAGAAGGAGAGTCTTTAATCTTGTTAGGTCAATCAGGCAGCGGCAAAACAATGACCTGTAGTGCGGTGCTAAACTTATTGGACCCTAAAAAATTTGAGGTGTCGGGTTCCGTTTTCTTCGGCGAAACGGATCTTTTGAATTCATCAGAAAAGCAGAGACGAGGAATATACGGAAACCAGATTGTTTATATCCCGCAAAATCCAATGACTGCATTAGACCCTTCTATGCGTATTGGTAGACAGATGGATGAAACTCTGCGGCTTCATTCGGACAAATCCCGCCAGCAGCGTTACAACTATATTCTGCAGTTTCTGCATGATGTAGGGTTAGATGACCCTGACAGGGTATACAGAGCATACCCCCATATGCTTTCCGGGGGAATGTTGCAGCGTGTCATTATCGCAATGGCTATGATGCTTGATGCAAAATTTGTGCTTGCCGATGAGCCGACGACTGCTTTGGATGTGATTCACAGAAATGGAATCATAGATTTATTTTCGCAGATGAAAGCAAATGGAGTTGGGATTCTTATGGTAACTCATGATTTCGCAACAGCTCTTCAATTAGGTGGAAGCATGTTGGTGATGAAAGAGGGAAAAATTATAGAATCCGGTGAAGTTCAATCTGTCTTCGACCACACCACAGAACCTTATACAAGGTCACTGATTGAAGCTTACTCCCTTTCCTGCGTTTTCACGAAAGGGGCGGAATCATGATTAAAGTCAACAACCTATCAAAAGAATTTCACGAACAAGGCACAAGAAACGAGCTTCTGGCCGTTGATCATGTAGATTTTACTATTCAGGATGGTTCATTTTGCGCTTTGGTAGGAGAAAGCGGATCTGGGAAAAGCACTTTGGCTCAGCTTATGTGCGGTCTGCTGGCCCCATCTTCTGGAGAGGTACTGTTTGAGGGAAAAAACATTGCCCTCTGCCGGGGCAAACAAAAGCAGGTACTGCGATCTAAAATACAGCTGATTCTTCAGGATGGCAAGGGAGCAATGGACCCTCGCTTTACGGTATACCAAATCATTGCAGAGCCAATTCGCAATTTCAGAAAACTCACCAAAAAGAAAGAAGAACGAGAAATCAATGATCTTCTTACCATGATGGAGCTTCCCGAAGAGATCAAGCTGCGAAAAGCTCATGAGCTGTCCGGCGGACAACAAAAACGTGTATGTATTGCAAGAGCGTTGGCTGCTCAACCGGATGTATTGATTTTTGATGAAGCAGTCAGTGGGCTGGATGTCCTGGTTCGTAAACATATTCTTGATTTGCTGAAGCGACTCCATCAGGAGCGAAAAATGACTTGCTTTTTCATTACCCATGACCTGGATATTGCGCTATATCTTGCAGACCGTGTGATGGTGATGCGTTGCGGTAAGATTATCGAAGATCGTACATTTCACGGTTCAACAGACTGCTTTACACATCCGTATACAAAGCTTCTGCTGCATTCTATTGCTCCATATCTGGGCCAAACCATTCAATAAATATGTATACCCTGCTGAAAAGCATGATATAAAAACAAATAAAGGAGATTTTGCACATGAAACTGAAAAAACTTTTAGCTTTCGGACTCGCACTTGTGATGTGCCTTGCTATGGCAGCTTGCGGCACAAACCCTGACGAGAATCCGGAGCAATCCACCACAAAGACCGATGCAGAGCCGGTATCAATCACTGTCACCGAGAATTGGGACTTTTCCGTAGGCTTCTATCCTGTTATCACGCCTATGGTATCCAGCACTTATGGTGCCGGATTCTGGAGTCGTAATTTTTACAACACTCTGGTAAGCTATGATGATAACGGGAAGATCCAGGGCGAGTTGGCTGAAACCTGGGAAATCAGTGATGACGGCAAGACTTACACCTTCCATCTGCGTGATGGTGTCAAATTTTCTGACGGTACTCCTCTGACTTCCGAGGCAGTAAAGATGACCCTTGAAGCAGTAGTAACCCATCTGGGTCCCCAGAATGGTGCCTTCGGTAAGCTTACTACTTTGTTTGACAAGCTGGAAACCCCGGATGAAAAAACCTTTGTAATGACTTTGAAGACCCCTTATTACGCTGCTCTTGACAATCTGACCATGGCGCTGCCTCTTGGTATTGTGAATCCCGCAGCCTTTGAAGGTGGCGTAGAAAAGGCTTACGAGAATTGCGTGAGTGCAACTATGGGTACTGGTCCCTATATGTTTGACCGGGTTGAGGGGGACACTTATACCTTTATCCGCAATCCCTACTACTGGGACGAAGCTCCTGAAGTGGATGAGTTCAAGGTTAAAGTGATTCCTGATAATGCTGCAAAAATTCTTGCTCTGCGCAACGGTGAAATCGATGCAATTCTCGGCTCCAGCAGACTTAGCGCAGAAGGATACACGGAGATTTCCCAGGATACCGCTTTCGGTCATGCCATGGATGACAGCACCAACCAAACCCGTTATCTGGGTATGAACCTGAATAAGGCTCCCTTTAATGATCCTCTTGTAAGGGAAGCAGTATCCTACGCTGTTAATCAGCAGGAGTTGGAAACCTCTGTTTTCGATGGCCTGGAGACCGCTGCCGAAACCCTCTTTACGAATGAAAAGCCCAACTGCGGTGTGGAGGTTAAGACCTATCCTACTGACATGGAAAAGGCAAAGCAGCTCATGAAGGAAGCCGGCTATGAGGATACCAATGATGATGGTATCCTGGAGAAGGACGGAACTTCTCTCGCCATTCATTTCAACTATTCTCAGAGCCTTGCAAGTGTTGACAATGCAGTTCTTTCTATTGCAGCTTCTCTTAAAGAACTCGGCTTCGATGTTACTATTGATGCAGTAGACATGAACACCTGGTATGGAGCCTTGATGGCTGGCGAATATGATCTGACCTTCTACAATACTGCTGGCGGTTCCTTTGACCCTGCAACGGATATGAGTAATATGGCTCCTGGCGCTATGGGTGATCCGATCCTCTGCCAGTTCTCTGCTTTCTTTGAGAATCCTGAAATTTTCGCAGAATTGGACTCCACTTCTGATTCTCAGCGTGTGCAGGAAATCTATGGAATGATTCTGAATTGTATTGCAGATCAGAATCTTCTGGTGCCTGTAACCGGCACTCACGATCTGGCTCTGTGGAATACTGATAAGATAACTGGCTATGACTTCTACACAGATGCCAGCTACGTAGACATTGCATCTGTTCATGTGAAATAATGTCCAGCAGTGTGGCTGAGGCGGTTACAAAGAAAGACTTCATTCTTCAGGAGAAGACTATCTAAAAGCCATATTTATTCTCGAAGCGCAACATGGTTCAGTTCGTTCAGTAGAGTTCCTCCCTTAATCCTGCAAGGATTTGTAATAGAGCATACAGTGGCAGAATCCCTCGAAGCCCGGATCTGCAATTTGATCCTTAAACTCATGGCACATACATTTGGTTGCCTCTGTGCGCTCCCTGCGGCAGGGGCAGTATCCACCGGTGCGCTTGAGTCCTTCCCGGATGGTATTAACAATCTCCTGATCGGGATTGAGCTTGATTTTCATGTTCGCCACCTCTTTCTTGATTGTGGCTTTATCATACTGCAGGACAAAGTCTTTTTCTGTGATGAGGTCACGTTGATAAAAAAAGGGGCTGTTGCACATCGTTTTGGATGAAAGTGCAGAATCGCCCCTAAGAATTAGACATATAATCGAACAATAGGAAAAAGCATGTGCATCACAAATCCATTGAAAATTTCTGCTTTTCAAGGAAATCTGTTGCACATGCTTTTATTTTCACAAAAACATGCTTTTTATTTTTCGATTCTACGAATAAAAGAGGGACTGTCACATGTGCAACAGCCCCTTTTGAAAGATGAATCACGCTTTCCACAGACTGTGGAGGTTGCAATAGGCGTAGACCGCTTCGACCTCATCGCCCTCGCAGAGAGCGAAGCAGACCTCCGGCTTTTCGTCGGGATGCAGTTCCTTACGCTGATTGCCCTGCTTGGTCTGGAGAGATACCCATTC
>ERZ894226.1247-NODE-1247-length-10718-cov-5.349526_pt1 | contig 10718 bp, 6 predicted proteins | sample MGYA00380294_ERZ894226 | MGnify/ENA primary metagenome ERZ894226 (study PRJEB32331, sample SAMN06328434) | human gut metagenome | biome: human gut microbiome; feature: stool | host: Homo sapiens | collected 2014-10-29 ... | reverse complement strand
AAGCTTTATTAGCCGGTAGGAGACCAAAGATAATCCCTACAGCTGCTGAGAAGGCTATGAACTTAATTCAAGTATTACCTTTCAAAATAATGGAACTAGCCACACTAGTTTGAGGATGATAGGAATAGCACAAAGTTCATCTATAAATATAATGGTCAGTAATCCTTTTTTACTATCGGATATAAATTTATTATGAAGGTTACTGCCTATTATTTAACGAGTCCTAGTAATTCTTCATAACTAGAAACAACACCATAAATATATTGATCACTAATCAGACCAGCTTCAGCAAGTGCTCTAAAATGCGCTTTTGCACACTCGATCTTTGCTTTTTCGGCTTGTTTTAGCTGAAGACTGGACATTGACCCTTTAGTCTCTGCCACGAAGTAGATATGTTTCACACTTCCCTCACGAAAGGCTATTGCCCAGTCTGGATTATAATTTCCAAGAGGTGTGCGAATACTGAACTTACCAGGTAGTTTCACGTACACACGAACGTCTTCATACTGCTCCAGGGATTCTTTAAACTTACGCTCGATATTCGAGTCAACCTTTACAAAGTTATAGATACCTTTTTTTGATTCTAGCAAATGCTCATCTGAAAGTTTCGCAGTTTCTGCATTATCATAGAATAGATCCATATCATATTCATCTTCTAAAATATTGTATTGAATATGTTTGATAATATGAGCTGCTTTTTGCTCATTAATCAGCTTCGATACTTTTAGAATGAATTCTTCTGGATTTTGTTTAAACTTTTCAAACTGATAAACATGAATCTTACTTAGAATTTCTGCTACTACTTTCCGAGTTAGACCCGTATAATCCGCTACTTCCCCTAACAAATCATACTGAGTTGTAATTTGGCTATTTTCGACATACTCCTGTTGACGATCATTTTCTCCAACAACTAATCCTAGACCTTCTTTGGTCATTTGGCTTGCACTAGCCTGCGTAATATTATATATTGGTTGACTAACCACTAGCTTCTCATTAATATAAGCAACAGACTGTTCTACTAACTCAGCATCATCAAAAGTAACTTGATAAGCTGTTTTGCGATTAATCTGATTCCAAAGTGACAAGAATTCTTTTCGAGCGATATTTTCTCTATTTACTTCCTTAGAGAACTGCACTGTTGTATTGTTTTCATTTTCAATCTCATATTTTCCAGGTTGGTAAATACTTTCTAGAACTTCAACAACTTGTTTCTCATATCCAGGAAGTGTATCTGATAAGTTCAACTGGTTATTTTCTTTATCAGTAAAATAATTGGTAGTTAATTGACCGTTCTTATCAATATAACCCTGACGAATCAAATCAAACTGGATAGACTCTGCCTGTTCTTTGGTGATTCTGATCCTTCCCCCTGCTTCGTTTTCGATTACTTTATTTTCAAATAAGGCAACATCGACTTTTACAGGACGATCAGCTAACAGCTCTTTTAACTCTGCTTGTAAACCACGCGCAAATTGGTCATAGCTTTCATTGGCAATAACTGTCAGTTTATTAATTTCATGGACTTCATTCCCTAGGTGTTCCAAGTCTTGACGCACTCCATCTTGATCCACTGCTAAACGCATTCCACGACCAATTTCTTGTCGTTTTCGAGTCTCTGCTGAAGACTGCTTGAGAGTACAGATTTGAAATACATTGGGATTATCCCAACCTTCTTTTAAGGCTGAATGCGAGAATAGAAAGCGCACAGGTTCCTCAAAACTCAACAAACGTTCTTTATCTTTCATGATTAAATCATAGGCATCTTTATCGTTTGATGAGTTGCTTTTCTTTTCACTAGCAGATTTATAATCCACAAATACCGTCTTATCTGACTTTTTCACTTTATCGACTGAAAAGTAACCCGCATGAACTGCGTTGCCTTCAAGATGAGATTCCAGATAACGATAATAAGGAGAAGGTTCTTGAGTACGTAAGAACTGTCTAACTTGACTTTCATACTCTTCTTCAAAGATTTGAGCATACTCCCCATTGTGAGGATCATTTTGAGCGTCGTATTGCTTATATTTTGCAACCTCATCAATGAAGAATAGAGAAAGAACCTTGATTCTACGATTATATAGTCTACTTTCCTTCTCTAGGTGGCTCTTAATGGTCTCACGAATTTGAATTCTTCGCATGCTAGACTCATCCACTTCACCCATGACCTCTCCAACATATAATTCCTGCGTCGCACCGACCTGGATTTTATTGTCTCTTGCGTTAAATTGACTCAACGTCATGCCTTGATAGGATGCCAGATTACCCGATTCAGCATATAGATCAAAAGGGTCTTCAACGATTCTTGTTTTACGTTTCACGCCCGACTGAGTTCTTACCTCGAATTCTATCTTGGCCTTTGGAGTACCGGATTTTTGAGGAAGGAGTTCTTGTAAATACAGATAGCCTTGTGTTCCAGTTGTTCCAACTTGTTCGATAGCCTTCACAGCAATCTTCTTAACCAATTTTTGGTTATAAGCATCCATAGCATCCAATCGATAAACCATATCATACTTTTCTTTATGGGTAGCCGAATATCGAAGGGTAAAGAGGGGGGTAAAGTCTTTTAATCGTTCTTTTGTCTTCTTACCTTCAACAGACTGAGGCTCATCAATAATCATGATTGGATTCATGGCTGCTAAAACATCAATCGGACGCCGCCAACGAAAACTTTCCTGTTTCGCATGGATACGGCGTGCATCTTTACCTCTTGCATTAAAAGCCTGAGAGTTGATGACCATGATTTGAAGGTCCGACGAGTTAGCAAAACTATCTAAATCTCCTAGACGGGAGGAATCATAGACAAAATAGCGTGGTTGCTTCCCATACTCCATCTGAAAGTGACTTATCATAATCTGCAAAGACTTGAGAACTCCTTCACGTATGGCAACACTTGGAACAACAATAACAAATTTGAGCCAGCCATAACGTTTATTTAACTCCATAATGGTACGGATATAGGTATAGGTTTTCCCCGTCCCTGTCTCCATTTCTATAGAGAAATTGTAGGCTGGACGACCTGCAACCATATCGACCGACAAACTGTCAGAAGGCCGTAAACCAAAACGAGTCTGTACGGCATGAACATTCCGTCGAATACCTTCCGGTTCCAAACGGATAGGAGCATTACGATAAGCATCCAATACCAAATCCACCTCATCTGACTTTTGACGACCTGGATCAGCCATATACCTAATTCCAGTTTGTTTGGCTTGCCCTTGAAATAAGTCTGCAATGGCACTAACTGCATCCAACTGGAATGGTTGTTTTTTAAATTGTAGTTTCATAATTTATTTTCTTCAATTCTTATCTTTTTCCAGTAATTATAAAGTACAATCACTTAATTAAATTATTTCAAATATCATGAATCTTAATTAATATATCCCTTTGATATTTCCTATTTAGTTTATTACTAATAATCTTAGCTACCATGTAGATGGTTTATGTGCAATAGCGTACTCTATTAATTCTTCCATTTTACTTTGAATATCTTCATAAACATACTTTGAAGTAAAGAATGGAGAATTATAGCAACGGACATAACTTGATAACGATTTGCCAGTTCGAGATAATGCAAAATTATCAAATGGATTTCTTCCCTGATTACTTTGGTTTCCAAATCTATCCTTTAAATTATGAATATATATTCCTACGATTCCTTTATTCAACTCAATCGCTTTTTCAATTTCATAGTTGATCCATTTACGTCCAGCAGTTTTCTCACCAATCAAAACAACCACACATGAACGCTTTGCCATTTGACTATCTATCCATAATTTTATCATTGCATCAGATTTTAATTTTACTTCTTCCCAATCATTATCAGAAAAAGTAGAATCACCTGATACTATACCCATATTTCTAACTTGAGATGCTCGCCAGTTATCATTGCTATAATGGAAGCTAAAAAATACTTGTCTTTTCATAATTTCCTCACTTATCTAACAACAACTATAAGAATCAATGTAGAAATAACTATTAAACCATAGGTATACTTTAAAATTGGACGAAAAAGTGTTATCAGAAGATCTCCCTCTTCTCTTTTTGGAGTCATTCTAAAATCTGTTTCTTTATCACTTAATCTTACTTCATCGTATAAACGTCTATATTGTCGTTCTAATAACAAGTAATAAGCATCATGAAACCAAAACAATATAGTTACAAACAAAATTAAAAGAAGTATATACCACATGCTAGTATTACTAAACCAAAATGCAAATAAGGCACCTATGGAAGTGAACGACCATCCTTTAACGACAAAAGAATTCTTACCCATTCGTTCAATGATAGCTTGTATCATCTCTAAATGTTTTACTTTGTGTTCACTCATATCCTACACTACCTTCACTTTTGTATTAGGTGATAATTCTTTGAAGATTTCACTTACGTTAATTTTATCTGCTGAATTGGCAAATGAGCTATCACGGAAAACCGCACGGAGTGGTTGTGCTTGAGCAATGTGTCGGATGACTTCTTCCGATACATCATCATCAAAACAGGCCATAAGGGAGCCCTGATCCACATCAAAGACTTCTGCTCCTGCTACATTCTTTAAATCAATCTCTAAAGATAATTCCATTCCCCATGTCAGCATAACTTGGAAGAGCAAATCAAGTCCAGAACGTCCTTCCTTGATATTGGATACACTGTCGAAAAGCTCCCCTTGGATAAATTGATCTGGTCGAGAAGAAACGTCTTTAAAATTAGAAGAGTCTAGTTTGTAAGCTTTAAAACCAAAGTCTTGCTTGCCAACCAACTCTGGGTGTTCTTCCTGAATCTTAGCAGCAGCACGACGAATCCGCTCACGTGAAATTTGGTCAATAGTTTCATATCCTGCTTCTTTAGCAGCAGACTTGTCAGCTACTTCCTCATCTAAAGTACACAAGATAAACTTACGATTGCCTCCATCTTCCGCATTCAGTTGCATGACTGCATCAGCTGTCGTAGCAGAACCACCGAAGAAGTCTAGTATAACTCCTTCTCCAATCCCAGACAATTTAATCAATTGTTGAATTACCTCAGCACTCTTAGGACTATCGAAAGGTATATCTAATCCAGTTGGTTTCGAGATCAATAAATCAGACCAATTGCTTGTTCTTAGTATTCCACTCGATGGTGCTACCCAATGTTCTACACCTTTATTTTTACCATTTCCATTTAGGTTTCTTCGTAAAAATTTTTTGTTTTCACCTGTTAATTTCCAGTATTCTTCTAACGTCATTTTTGAAGAATACTCTTGTTCAAATGTTCTATAATTTTCAATCGCCTCCCTTGCGGACTCTTCTTTCCATTTCCATTGTCCTTCTTTAGGAGTATATCCAAGGATATCATATCTCATTGTTGGTCTATCAGCATTATTCCAAAAACCTTTCCAATATCCTTTATTAGAGCGATCGTCTGTTGCTTTTCTAAACACTGGAGATAATTTTGCTGCTTCTGTTTTTGAATATATATAAATATATTCCAAACCGATATTTAAAGACTGTAAACCGTCTTCCATAAATTGACGATTAAGATTTTTATCATATCGTCTAACCGAAAGAATATTTCTAAAATTCTCTTCCCCAAATATCTCATCACACATGACCTTTAGGTTCGCTTGTTCGTTATCATCAATAGAAATAAAGATGATACCCGAATCCTTGAGAAGATTACGTGCTAGACGGAGGCGTGGATACATCATATTGAGCCAGTCTGAGTGGTAACGAGCTGAACTTTTTTCATTCGGTTGTAATCCAACAACTTGACGTCCTTCTTCGTCCAAGAGGTCCATCTCTTCTTTTAACTCTTCGTCCGTTTTTTGGAACTTATCAGAGTATACAAAGTCTTTCCCTGTATTATAGGGTGGATCGATATAGATCATATCTATTTTTCCTAGATAGGATTCTTGTAAGATTTTCAAAACTTCTAGGTTATCCCCAGTTATGAAAATATTTTCACTCTTATCAAAGTCAACACTCTCATCAAGGTCTGGTCTCAAGGTTTTAGTTGTTGGTCGTCCAGCTTCTACGATAGCTTCACGTTTTCCAACCCACGTAAACTCATAGGATTCGTGACCATCCACAATTTCCTCTGATAAAAACTGTTTCAGTTTCTCAAAGTCAATAGCGGGACGAAGTCTTCCATATTCATCTCTTTTTTCTGTCAAGACTTCTGGAAAGAGTTGACCAATTTTGGAAATATTTTCTGTAAAAACACCTTTGGAGCCTACTTTTAAAAGATCGAGGCCGGTATGTTCGCCTTTATGTTGTTCTGTAGTCATATGTAACCTTTCTTATAATGGTTTCTGTGTACTTGTCTATAGTATACAAGTAATCCCTATTTTAATTCTTGGATCTGTTTGAGAACTTCTTGGTAGCCTTTCTTTACTTCCATCTGCTTTCTCATCGATTTTTCTGCATACATTTGCTTCTTAAGACGTTGAGCTTGCTTCTCCAGTTTTTCTAGTTGTTCCGTCAGCTCAACCGACTCTTTTAAGTTACCGTCCAACTTACTTTGAAATTGATCTTTACCCATTTTCTTAATCAACATTTCATAGACTTGGTCTAGATTATCGCCTTCAAATTGGATCTGACAATCCTCTTGTGTACGGAAACGGCGGACAATTTTGAAATGTCTTCCTTCTTTTTCTTGTGCCAGAGCTTCCTTGTAATGAATCAAGAGTTCACCCTTTTCCGAGGGAAATTTAAGAACAAAGACTGTATAAAGACCAAGTCGTTCATCCATTTTTTCTAGCAAACTGGTTGTGAACTCTTGCTGATTGAGGTGAATTTCTAAGACCATGATCTGCTTAACGATATTTCCCCCAGGAATATTCGTCGTTTGCGAATCTATCTGATGGGTGACTTGAATGAGTCGAATCTGATTGCGTAATGCTTGCTTTTCCTGTTTTGTCAGAGCTAGGTTATCAAAGAAATCACGATTGCCCTTTTTGTGAGGCTTGTAGAGCACATGAGGAGTTGGCAAACAAGTATAATCAGGAAACTGTATCATAATTCTCTCCTTTTAGCAGGGCAAAGAAACAAATCAGTTCAAAATCATCCATCCCTTCAATGCTGGTATTCATCAAATTAACCGTTCCAAAATTGAAGAGTGCATCCATAGTAGACAGTTGATCCTGTTCCATCAGTTGCTCAATGGCCTGCTGTAATAGCTTGGAATATCCAGACATCTCTTTCCCGTCTTTTGTTTGACGGTTATACTGATTCACCAGAGATTGCAATGGCTGGTTCTTTCCTCTACATAGACTCCCCAGGAGATCTAAAATCTTCTTACTCTCTTCTGGAGAAACCACTAAATCTCCTGCACTATTTACATAGAGGATATAATATGGATGAAGTTGATTCTTCTGATTCTTACCTCTAAGTTCGTCTTTATTTTTTAAAACAAAGATTGCTCCTTCTGCTTCCTTATTCTCAACTGACAAGATGGCTTGCAGTCCTTTTGGTACTTTTTCCAATTCAGGATGGCTGTCGAGATACTTCAGAAGATCCATTCGATAGTCTTCCAATCCTAGATCCATGATGGATATCCCTTCACTCATCTCTTCTAAGTCGACAACTTCATTTCTAAGACGCTCTAGTTGTTTCTTCCGATAGTTATTGTCTTCTATCTCTTCACTAGAAAGAACATTATCATCTGCGGTAGATGTGAGAACGGATATTTTCATGCGTGATTCAACACGAGATTTAAGATCGATATACTCATCTAACTCGATATTTGGCCAAAAGTTTACAAGCTGAATAAACTTATTTTTGCTACCAATTCGATCCACGCGGCCAAAGCGTTGAATGATTCGAACAGGATTCCAATGGATATCATAATTGACCATCATGTCTGCGTCCTGTAGGTTTTGTCCCTCAGAGATGACATCTGTTGCAATCAAAATATCAATCTCTCTTTGATCATCCGGAAATAGGAGATTCCTATCTTTTGATTGTGGTGAAAAATAAGTTAAAAGAGAATTAAGGTCTCTATGGTTTGTTTTTAGCGTTGTTTCAAATCCTTTTGTACCTGAAATTTGTGCCGTATGAAGTCCGTATTTATCTAGTACATATTGGCTAATATGTTTATAGAGATAGTTAGTGGTCGTCGCAAAGGCAGAAAAGATAATGAGTTTATTATTGCCTGCATTGATTGGATGAGTCATTTTTTCATCGATCAACCGATAGAGTGTTTGCAATTTTTTATCTTCTGCAGGAGTGATTTGATCGATCAGTTCTTCTAATTCCAGCAAAATTGCTTGATCTTTCTCTAACTCTAATTTCCAACTGCGATAGTCCATATCTTTCAAAGCAATTCTATTCTTCTTCCCGATAAAGACATCCAAGTTGCTATCTTCTATATCGAAATCATCTTCATTTAAGACAGGCACTCCAGATAAAGCATCTAAACCAGTTTGCTCATATGTTGAAATAGCTTTTAAAGTCTCATCTACATACGATTTAACGACATCGATCAAGGTATAACGAAAAGCTGCTACAGAACTTTCTAAGCGTTTAAGCAGATTGATCATCATCAGCTTTTTCATCCCCGACTCACGACCCAGTTGAGTAAGGTTGGCTTTATTCCCTGCTAATGTTATTTCGTATTTCTCACGCTTTGAGGGATAGATATAAAGTGAAGGTTGGTAAATGGTTAACTGTAACTGATCTAACAACTGGTATAACTTTTTATAGGTCACATCTAGATTCGACACTGTCAAATCAGGCTCAAAGTTTCTTGGTTTCAGACGTTCTGGAAAATCTCCAATCGCTTTTCGATCATAAAATTCTCGGATGTGTTTACGACTACGAGCAATCGTCACACTATCCAGAATTTTAAAGAAATCAAAGTCTAAGGTCGATAATAGTTTATCTGTCGTTCGCTCTTCAGCTGGTAAGTCTGCCCATTTGTTATAAGCTAACTGAGCATTTCGAAAAATATCATTAATGGACGACTGTGTATCTAGTTTTCCATCTATCTGTTCTACATCCCCTTCATAGGCTAAAGCGATTTGATTTTTTAGATCATTAAATCGATTATTAACTGGAGTAGCTGATAACATCAGTACCTTAGTAGGAACACCCGATTTGATAATTCGATTCATTAATCGGCTGTAACGATTTTCACGTCCCTCCGCTTGATCACTTTCGCTGGATCCACCATTACGGAAATTATGAGACTCATCAATAACCACTAAGTCATAATTCTCCCATTTATTTAATGCAAGGTCTATTCCATTTGAAATCCCTTTATCTCGACTTAAATCGGTATGATATAAAACATCGTAAATGAGATGACGGTCATAAATAGGGTTGTTGACATAGTCATGTCGGTACATGTTCCAGTTGTTTTCTAACTTTTTCGGACACAAGACTAAAATTCGTTTCCCACGATAGGCATAGTAAGTCATGACAGCTAAAGCTGTAAAAGTTTTTCCTAACCCCACTGAATCTGCTAAAATACAGCCGTTATACTTTTCAAGTTTTGAAATGATTGATTTTACAGCATCTTGTTGGAAATCATAAAGAAGATTCCACAACTTGGTATTTTTATAGCCCACCTGTTCATTTGGGGTATAGTCATCATTGATATCCTCAAGAAATTCACTAAAGAGATTATAGAGCATGACATAGTAGAGAAATTCAGGTGAGTGTTCTTTATGAGCTAAATTGAGAGTTTCCAAGAACTCTTCTGTCACATCCCGAAAATACTCATCATCTTGCCAGAGACTATCAAATTCATCTAGATAGGATAAACTCAATGGAGCATGGTAGATATGCCGTGTGGTTTTGAACAAAGAAGAATCATAGCCCAATTCTTTTCGATCAAAGTTTTTGAGTTGATCCACAGCGACAGTATCATCATCCGTTTCTATCCGCATACCATTTGGCATCTCATCGGTTTCAATGTTGATAGATTTAAAACGAGCTTTATTCCTGATCCAGTCTGCACATTCTCTAGCGATTGCTTTTTGAGTTAATTCATTCATTAACTTCAGTTCATAACGTCCTCCAAAAATAGACTGCTCTCGCTCTTTTTTGGGGATCGTATATTCACGATATCCAACTCTCGTCTCATCAGTCACAAAGGTTGGATTTGTAAAGATAAATTTCAACTCCTCTATCGTTTCAAGTTCTTCCTTTAACTGTTGAAAGGCAAACATCGAAAAAGTCGCTGCTGCAATTTTGACCTAGCTTCCAGGTTTTATTTCTTTCTTTAATTCACCTCCTAAACGAATACTACGATTATCAATTTCCATCCTAACCTTCTTCAATCACACTTATTTTTTTGTAAAAACGCTACCAATATAATTCTATCATAAAAATGAAAAAGAAGCTTGCTATTTCTTGCAAGCCTTAGTTATTTTATTATCCTTGCCAATTTTCTTGGTCTTCTTTAAAGCGTTTTAGGAGAGCGAGTCCTTCTGGCGTGATATAACCTTCTTCTTGGGCTAGATGGATCAGCTCACTGTAGTTTGAAAGTGTCACAAGTTTGACACCTGCATCTGAGAAGTTCTTATCTGCTTTTGGCAATTGGTAGCTGAAAATCGCTACAACTCCAAGCACATCTGCTCCTTCTCGTTTAGCGGCTGCTACGGCTTCAAGAACTGAACCACCCGTTGAAATGAGGTCTTCAACAACAACCATCTTTTGCCCCTGAGCTACACGGCCTTCGATTTGGTTACCAGCTCCGTGGTCTTTTGGTTTGCTACGGATGTAGGCAAAAGGCAAGTTCAT
>ERZ894226.1238-NODE-1238-length-10823-cov-6.574573_pt1 | contig 10823 bp, 7 predicted proteins | sample MGYA00380294_ERZ894226 | MGnify/ENA primary metagenome ERZ894226 (study PRJEB32331, sample SAMN06328434) | human gut metagenome | biome: human gut microbiome; feature: stool | host: Homo sapiens | collected 2014-10-29 ... | reverse complement strand
TTAATATTTTAGCTCCTTCTTTTCTAGGAGAAGAACCCTGTGCTTTTAATATTGTTGCCATCGCACATGGGCGAGTTCCATTAAGCCACTCTAATAGTACCTCATAGTCAAGCTCTGTCTGCACCGTTCCATCTGTTTTTTTCGTTCTCTTTTCTAAAATAAGTTCTGCTAGAATAGAAATGGCAATTTCTGGCGGAGTCACTCCATTAATCGGCAGACCAATCGGGTTATGTACCTGTGCGATTTTCTCTTCAGGAACACCCATCTCACGAAACATCTTAAACTGTGCACTCACTCTTCTTTTGGAGCCAATCATTCCAAGATACCCTGGGAGTTCATGGGTTAAAATATAGTAAAGACAATCTCCGTCACAGCTATGTCCTCTTGTAACAATTGCAACATAATCGTTTTTATTGATATTCAATGTTGGAAGCACATCCGTAAACTTTCCGCAAATCACTTTTTTGGCATGAGGAAACCGTTCTCTATTGGAAAATTCTTCTCTCTCATCCACAACCCAGACATCAAATCCTGTCTTGGCTGCAAATTCACATAAATATCCAGAAATATGGCCTCCACCGAGAACGATAAGGCGTTCTTCCTTTGCGATTGGTTCAAAGAAACGATATGCATTTTCTTCTTTTCTAAGAATAGGCTGGTAAGAAAAATCTTCTTCTGTCTGCTCTATAATTTTTCTTTTTAAAATAACATCTGTATTCGGCTTCGGTATCCCTCCTGTTTCTTTTGAAGAAATTTCTGTCACAAGATTACAAACTTTTTCCTCAAATAAATATTTCTGTAAATGTTTTTTCATCTATAAAAACTCCTTTAAAATTAATTTTTCTGCCATCACATATTTTGTTTTGACAGTTAAACATTGTAAAATCTGTACTATTCCTTAATGTGCTATTCTTAAAAAGATAAATATAAGTACAGCAAAACTTTATATCTTCTATAATTATACAAATTACAAAAGTAAGTTCCTTATATTTATCCATTTTTATTCACTTGATTTATAAAATTTTGATCATAAGTATATTATAGCAATAATATACTATTATCTCAAGTTCTAGAGCGTGTTTGAAAAATGCTTTCTGTAAGATGTATGTTACAATTTGTGGGAGATTTTGCCTGAATGAGGGCGGCGTAGTGGGCTACGTCAACTGAATGAAGGCAAAATATACCGCAAATTGGAGCGTGCAGATTGCGGGAATGATTTTTCAAACACGCTCTACCCTCTCATAACTTGGTTTCCACTCTGTCTATAAATTGCAGCAAAATTCTAACTTTTTGCAATTTTCTTACGTATATCTTGCATTTTTTTCAAAAATATGTTGAAATACCTTTTATTCTGTGCTATTTTAGTATTGTTTGCTATATAACAATACAGCATTACTCTCTGGAGAGTCTTTACCTCAATGTAAAGCGCCGAAGGTGTACGGCAGTATATCTGCTAATCTCTCAGGCAAAAGGACAGGGCACTATAAATGCATGTTTTACTCTTTAGAGGGCTGATAATGGGTATCAGTCCTTTTTGTGTCTTTAGAAAACTGTGAATTCTTACTTTGCAAAGGCAGTTTCCCCCTTTTCCGAGATGATTTTTCAGGAGAATCAATTGTGATATGGTTATTCATATTGTATTTCACACAGAAAAATCTATTAAGAAAGGAAAGATAGAATTATGTCCTTCATATTAAGAAGGCATAGTCTGTCAAAACAAGTAGTATGTTTGGAACAATCAACTCAATCTTAACCAAAATTGACGATTTAGTATGGGGTGTCCCGTTAATCGTCATGATTCTGGCAACCGGTATCTTTCTGACAATCCGTTTGAAAGGTATTCAGGTTCGTAAACTTATCCTCGCTTTTAAGTATATGTTCTCGAATGAAACGGATGGAGAACATGGAGAAATTTCCAGTTTTGGAGCATTATGTACCGCTCTTTCTGCTACGATCGGAACCGGTAACATTGTAGGTGTTGCTACGGCTATCGTTGCTGGTGGACCGGGCGCACTTTTCTGGATGATCGTTGCTGCCACTGTTGGTACAGCTACAAAGTACTCCGAATGTCTTCTCGCCATCAAATACAGAACGGTTGCAGACGATGGACATATCGTCGGTGGACCATTTTATTACATAGAAAAAGGTATGGGCGAAAACTGGAAATGGCTTGCGAAAATCTTTGCTGTTTTCGGTGTTATGGTAGGTCTGTTAGGTATTGGTACCTTCTCACAGATTAATGGTATTACCAGTGCGGTAAATAATTTCTTTGATGCAAACAATGCATGGACCGTACAGTTATTTGGAAGAGATTATTCTTGGACAGTTGTTATTGCCGGAATTATTTTAACAATTTTTGTTGCTTTCGTTATTATTGGAGGTCTTCGAAGAATTTCTGCTGTAGCACAGGTTGTTGTTCCATTTATGGCTGCCGCTTACATTATTGCCGCTGTTGTAATTTTAATTCTTAACTATAAAGCTATTCCTGGTGCTGTTGTAGAAATCGTTCAGAGTGCTTTTGGTATGCGTGCGGTTGCCGGTGGTGCTCTTGGTGCTATGATGCTTGCTATGCAAAAAGGTATTGCCCGTGGTATTTTCTCTAACGAGGCCGGTATCGGAAGTGCACCAATCGCTGCTGCTGCTGTACAGACTACAGAACCTGTAAGACAGGGACTTGTATCTATGCTTGGTACGGTTATTGATACCATTATCATTTGTACAATGACTGGGCTTTCCATTGTCATTACCGGAAGCTGGGACAAGGGACTTGAAGGTGTTGCTGTTACAACAAGAGCATTCCAGGTTGGACTTCCTTTCCCTGCAAAGGTATCCGCCTTTATCTTAATGCTTTGCCTTGTATTCTTTGCATTTACTACGATTCTTGGATGGGACTATTACAGTGAAAGATGTCTTGATTATCTGACAGGCAATAACCAAAAAGTAGTTCGTGCTTATCGCTGGATTTACATTGCCTGCGTATTTATCGGACCTTACATGACTGTTTCTGCTGTATGGACTATTGCGGATATTGTAAATGGTCTTATGGCGATTCCAAACCTGATTGCGCTTCTCGCATTGAATGGAGTTGTCGTGGCAGAAACGAAAAAATATTTCAAGAAGTTCTGATTTATCTAGATAAACAGACGCTCACAAAGAGAGCCTATCCCCTATATTTGTGACTTTAGTCGCGGCGGTTTGAACACTCGCTTCATATGCTCGTATCCAAACCTTGCTCCGAGGCCACAAATATAGGGGATAGGCTCTCTTTGCTGGCTGACTGTGGATGCTGGTACAAAATCAGAATTCATGTTAGAGATTTGGGGATTCTCCAGAATATTATGAATTTGTAAAAAAATCAGCTTCTCTATAACATGGTATAAAAAGATATTACTCTGATTCACTTTCTCAAATTTTTTCACTGATTTGTTGATGCAGGAGTAAACATAAACATCCGCTATAAAAACTTTGAAAAATCGAATTTAAATATTATCTTTTTAATATACTGTTATAGATTCATTGTATTTTCTCATAAAATCACAGCCTTTCGGGGAATCTCCAAAATCCTCCAACTGGTTTTCTGAGCTGTCAACGCACAGAACTCCTGAAGCTAAATAAAGCATATTTGTGGCCTCGGAGCAAGGTTTGGATGTGAGCGCTTTAAGCGAACATTCAAACCGCCGCGACTAAAGTCACAAATATGCTTTATTTCGCTTCAGGAGTTCGTCTGCTTTGCAGTCTCACAAATCAGAACTTGCTCCGCAAGTATCCCGGATTGTAATTTCACAGGGAAGAGTCATCCTCACCGGCATATTGTAGGAAAGCTTCGTATTACTTTCTGCCAGAAGCTGAATATAATGCGCCGCAAACTGTCCCATAAAATCAGCCGGAGCATGTACCGTTGTCAGTGGCGGATTAGAAAACTTTGCCACGTTAATATCGTCAAATCCCATAACAGAAATATCCTCCGGAATGCGGTAGCCTTTCTGGTAAAGGGCGCGCATCGCCCCAATAGCGATAGGGTCGCTGGCTGCAAAAACGGCACTGGGAAGTGTTCCTGCTTCGATAAGTTCCATCATCATCTGATAACCGGCATCTGCGGAAAACTCTGTTTCTTTTAAGTAAGGTTCATAAGAAATCTGGTGTTCCTTACAATAGCGGATAAAGGTATCTTTCCTCTGTTCAAAATAAACCGTATCATCATTTAAATATTCTTTTCCACCAAGATAAGCAATGGAGGTATGTCCAAGACTGGTAAGGTAGTTGAGGGCATCTACAACTGCCTGTTCAAAATCAAGCGAAATCGTGTTACAGTTGATTTTTGAAGTCTGCATATCAACGAAAATGACGTTAGGAGTGATAGATTCAAATAGTTGAATCTGTTTATCGTTAAACTTGCCAATACAGATTAGTCCCTGCACGCCCCGAAGGGTGTTCATGTAATCAGGGTCACTCTGAAAGGCGCGGCGGATTTCGAGATTCTCTGTCATACAATACCGCTCGATTCCGCTTCGAATCGCCTGATAATAAGGGTCTTCTAATTCCTGAAATAAAGTAACCCACTGAAAAATCCCGATAACCGTTTTGGAAGAGGGGGAAGATTTTTTTTTATAATTTAATTCGCGGGCGATTTCCTGTACCCGTTCTCTCGTTTGTGGAGTGACACTTAATGTCTCATCCTGATTAAGAATACGAGATACTGTGGCAGAAGATACACCAGCTCTTTTTGCAATATCTTTAAGTGTTGCCATAATAAGACTGACTCCTTTATTACTTTTGTAATTTTACAATATATTTGTAATAGTTTTGATTGCAATTCATCGCATGTAAAGTATTTTAACACATTCTGGAATACTTTTTCTTCTGAATAATCATAGTATACCAAATTTTACAGAATAGTTGAAGAAAAAATTACTAAAAATAAAGTAAAATGTTTAGTAAAAATTTACCCTTGCATAATTTACTAAAATAATTTACTATATAAGCAACACGAAAACAACCACTAAAATATCAGATGGTAAGCGTGATAGCAAAGTATAGTGATAGCAAAGTATAGTGATAGTAAGAAACAGGAATGAAAACAGGACGGCTTTAAGAAAAGGAGTAGGAAAAGATGAAGACAACAGAATTAAAAAAAGGGTTTCAGGACGGAAAGTACGAGGAGTTATTAAGAGATATTTACATTGATGAATCTGTTTTAGACTACCAGAAAGAACGTTATATCAAAGCAATCGAGAGCTTTGAGGAATTATTTGGGGAAAAAGAAGTAGAGATTTACAGTGCACCGGGAAGAAGTGAGATTGGTGGTAACCATACGGATCATCAGTTAGGAAGAGTTCTTGCTGCATCGATTAACTTAGATGCAATTGCCATTGTAGCGAAAAAAGAGAATGGTGTTGTTTTAAAATCAGAAGGCTATCCAATGATCAATGTTTCTTTAGCAGACCTTCTTCCAAAGAAAGAAGAAGAGGGAACTTCCGAAGGGCTCATTCGTGGTGTTGCTGCAAAGTTAAAAGAAGAAGGTTATGAAATCGGCGGTTTTGAAGCATACGTTACAAGCGATGTATTAAACGGAGCGGGAATGTCATCTTCTGCAGCATTTGAAGTGTTAACAGGGAACATTTTATCAGGACTTTATAATGAGGGAAAGGTTTCTCCAGTGCTTATCGCACAGGCCGGACAGTATGCGGAGAACGTATTCTTTGGAAAACCTTGTGGGCTGATGGACCAGATGGCATCTTCTGTCGGCAATCTTATTTTTATTGATTTTGCAGACGTGAAGAATCCTGTAATCAAAAAAGTAAATGTGAATTTTGAGGACTTCGACCACAGTTTATGTATCATTGATACAAAGGGCTCTCATGCGGATTTGACAGATGAGTATGCAGCAATTCCAGAAGAGATGAAAAAGGTAGCTGCTTATTTTGGTAAAGAAGTATTACATCAGATTGATAAAAATGAATTTTATATTCATATCCCAGAAATCAGAAAAGTAGCAGGTGATAGAGCAGTCCTTCGTGCAATGCATTGGTTTGAAGAGACAGACCGTGTTATTGACCAGGTAAATGCATTGGAAAAAGAAGATTTTGAAGGATTTAAGAGCCTGATTAAAGCATCTGGCGATTCTTCTTTCAAATATCTTCAGAATGTATATTCTGTAAAGAATCTTTCCAGACAGGAGATGGCAGTAGGCCTCGCATTTAGTGATGTAATCCTGAAAGGAAGAGGAGTGAGCCGTGTGCATGGGGGTGGATTTGCCGGAACAATTCAGGCATTTGTCCCAAATGACATTGTAGACATTTACAAGAAAAACATGGAAGATATTTTTGGACAGGATGCCTGCCACGTATTAAAAATCAGAAAATATGGTGGAATGAAGGTATTATAGGATAATATTAGGAGGACAGAAAAATGGGACTGACAAAGAATATCAAGAAGCTTGTCCATTATGGTATCGGAGCGAAGCTGATTCAGCCAGAAGACGAGATTTTCATGATTAACCAGTATCTTGATTTATTCGGTTTAGATGAATATGATAATCCGGATATTTTCGGAGAAAAAATGGTGCTTGCGGATATTTTAAATGAATTGACAGATATTGCATTTGAAAAGGGAATCATTCAGAGTGATGATATTGTCACAAGAGATTTGTTTGATACAAAGATGATGGGAATTATGACTCCAAGACCAGGTACAGTAAAAAAGATTTTTGATGCCTATTATGAAAAAAATCCGAAATATGCAACAGATTATTTTTATGAACTTAGCCAGAACAGCAATTACATAAGAAAAGATCGTATCCAGAAAGATATGAAATGGACAGTGGACAGTCCCTATGGCGTTATTGATATCACGATTAATTTGTCAAAACCAGAGAAAGACCCGAAGGCAATCGCAGCAGCCAAGAATGCAAAGCAGAGTGCATATCCAAAGTGCCAGCTTTGCATAGAAAATGAAGGTTATGCGGGAAGAATGAATCATCCGGCAAGACAGAATCACCGTATTATCCCGATAACCATTCACGGAAGCCGTTGGGGATTTCAGTACTCTCCATATGTTTATTATAATGAGCATTGTATTGTCTTAAATGGACAGCATACTCCGATGAAAATAGACAGGGATACCTTTGCCAAATTATTTGACTTTATCCGTCAGTTCCCACATTATTTTGTCGGTTCCAATGCGGATTTACCAATCGTAGGAGGTTCTATCCTCACACATGACCATTTTCAGGGGGGACATTATACCTTTGCAATGGAACGGGCCGAAATGGAAAAAGAATTTAAAGTGCCCGGCTATGAAGATGTAACCGCAGGAATCGTACACTGGCCATTATCTGTTATACGAATCCGTCATAAAGACCCGGAACGCCTGATAGACCTTGCTGACCATATTCTTAAAAAATGGCGCAACTACACTGATCCAGATGCATTTATCTTTGAGCAGACAAACGGAGAACCACATAATACAATCACACCAATCGCAAGAAGAAGAGGGGAAGAATACGAACTCGACCTCACATTAAGAAATAACATCACCACAGAAGAAAGACCACTCGGAGTCTATCATCCAAGACCAGAATATCATCACATCAAGAAGGAAAATATCGGTCTTATCGAGGTTATGGGACTTGCCGTACTTCCTTCACGCCTTAAAAAAGAGATGGAAAGCCTCGCTGACTGCCTTGTAAGTGGAAAAGACGTTTCCTCTGTCGGAGGACTGGAAAAACATGCTGACTGGGTAAAAGACTTCCTTCCAAAATACGCGGAAATCACACAGGAAAATGTGTGGGATATCCTCAAAGAAGAAATTGGGGAAGTGTTTGTAAAAGTACTCGAAGATGCGGGAGTGTACAAATGTACTGAAGAAGGAAGAAAAGCCTTTGAACGCTTCATCAATACTTTATAAATTGTGATTTGCCGCAGGCAAAGAGACGTTCTCAGAGAATAAAATAACCTATATTTGTGACTTTAGTCGCAGCGGTTTGAATACTCGCTTATACACGCTCGTATCCAAACCTTGCTCCAAGGCCACAAATATAGGTTATTTTATTCTCTGAGAGCTGTCTTTGGCTGCCCATGCAAATTCAGAATTTATTTTGAGAAAGATTTGAGGGAGGCTTCAGACTGTTGTGACCTTTTGAGGAATTGAAATACTGGAGGACTGACACTTATCTTATCATTTTAAATTATTTGATATTATAACTATCTTTGGAAGATTTCCGGGCTTTATCCATTCGCCTTATAACTTTTTTGCTTTCTTTAGCATTTTTACCGCAAATTGGGGGCGTGCAGATTGTAGGAATGGTTTTTCAAACACGCTCTAGTTAATAGAAAAAAGTAGTGACCATAAATAACTATACGATTGTGGCACTGCTTCAAGTGTCAATCCTATAAAATTTCATTTCCCGGAACTTCTACATCTCCTGTCCTCTTCCCCAAATCCCTCCAACTGATTTTCTGAGCTGCCAACGAGCAGAACTCCTGAAGATAAATAAAGCATATTTGTGGCCTCGGAGCAAGGTTTGGATGTGAACGCTGTAAGTGAACATTCAAACCGCCGCGACTAAAGTCACCAATATGCTTTATTTCGCTTCAGGAGTTCGTCTGCTCCGCAGCCTCACAAATCAGAATTTTCACATTTTGTTTTTCATCGAATATACTGTTGTAGAATAAAACAGGAGTATTAGCCATGCGAAGATATCTCATAATATTAATGATGCCATGTTTTGTCATGCTGTTTGGTATTTGCTGTCTGGCAGGCTGTGAGGGAAGCCGTCATCCTTTGAAAAAAGTACGTTTAAATGAGGTAGCACATTCTATTTTTTATGCCCCGCAGTATGTAGCGATTGAAAAAGGATATTTTGAAAAAGAAGGAATTAAACTGGAACTTACTACTGGATTTGGTGCAGATAAGACAGCAACGGCCGTAATAAGCGGAGATGCAGATATTGCATTTATGGGGCCAGAAGCGACAATCTATCAGTTTAACCAGGGCAATGCAGACTATCTGATAAACTTTGCCCAATTAACACAGCGGGCCGGTAACTTTGTTGTGAGCCGTGAAAAAGAGGATAGTTTTAAATGGGAAGACTTAAAGGGTAAAAAAGTCATTGGTGGAAGACCAGGTGGTATGCCAGAAATGGTATTTGAATACGTTTTAAAGAAACATGGAATGAATCCACAAAAAGACATTAACCTTGTACAAAATATTGATTTTGCCAATACGTCAGGAGCATTTGTCTCGGGAGAGGCTGATTACACGGTTGAGTTCGAGCCGGCAGCAACCTTAATTGAAGAACAGGGAGCCGGTTATGTCGTTGCCTCCGTAGGAAAAGAGAGCGGCTATGTTCCTTACACGGCTTATAGTGTAAAGAAAAGCTATCTCGAAACCCACAAGGAATTATTAGAAGCTTTTACCCGTGCTATCGAAAAAGGCCAGGAGTATGTCAACACCCACACACCAGCGCAGATAGCCAAAGTAATCGCACCACAATTTAAAGACACAGATAGAAAAACACTCGAAAAAATCGTAGAACGTTATGCTGAACAGGATAGCTATAAAGAAAATACAAAATTTGAAAAAGAAAGTTTCACCTTGATTCAGGATATATTAGAAGAAGCAGGGGAACTTGAAAAACGTGTGGATTATGAGACTTTAGTAACAACAGAGTTTTCGGAATAAATTTTGGATTGCCGCAGGCAAGGGAGACACCCTCTAAGAATGAAATAAGGATTATTTCATTCTTAGAGGGCTGTGTTTTGCGTAGAAAATCAGGAATTCAGCAACTTTTTCGACCGCTGAATCAACGCCGGATCATCAGAACTATTTAAAAAAGTGACGCTGCCTTTTCGCATATTGTCAACCTGCGCCAAATCTGCCACCCTAAGCCGGCGGAGCAGCTCCTTCGCCGTTCCATAGCCGCCATCAAAGATCGTGACGGACGGGCCTGCTATTTTCTGAATCGTTTCTTTCAGGAACGGATAGTGGGTGCAGCCAAGAACAATGCCGGTAATATCTTTATCTTTATATGGGTCAAGCAGGTTATGGAGAAAGGTTTCAAGTTTTTCGCCAGATAAAATACCCTGTTCAACAAATTCCATAAGGCCTGGACAAGGCAGTGGATAAATGTCTGCCTGTTCATCGTAAAGACTTTCTAATTTGTGAAATTTCTCTTCGCGTAATGTCATCGGTGTAGCCATGACAACAACTTTTGCATGTCCTGTGGCTAATACTGCTGGTTTGATAGCTGGTTCTACACCGACTAAAGGTAGGTCGGGATACATATCCCGAAGAATTCGTACTGCGGCACTGGTTGCAGTGTTGCAGGCAACAGCAACGGCCTTTGCATGTTTTTCCTTAATAAGATATGTAATATGTTCAATCGTAAGCGCGCGCACTTCCTCGAGAGTTTTTGTTCCATAAGGGGCATGTTTGGAATCACCGTAATAAATAAAATCTTCATTTGGCATCAGCTTTGTCATCTCTCTTAAAACACTGATACCGCCCATGCCGGAGTCAAATACCGCAATCGGGTCGGATAGTTGGTTCATAAATCTATGTTCCTCCTGATTATATTTATGTATTCCCTGAATCATTTTCTGGATTTGATTTTTTGGTGTATTCTTAATTAGTTATATCCGGATGCATTAATGCACGCATCCTGTATAGTTCAAAAAATGAACAAAACTAATAAAAAATCTTCTTACAAAATCAAGCACAAGAAGATTCAGAAAGTACATATTTTCATTTGTCTTTAAAATAGTATAGTTTCTTTTCTTTACGAAATCAAGTGGGATTATGCATAAACAGTACCTAATTTGTAC